>Ga0302190_10000099_pt1 | contig 48050 bp, 47 predicted proteins | sample II_Bog_E2_3_FD_198784 | JGI IMG/M metagenome (GOLD analysis project Ga0302190, IMG submission 198784) | Peat permafrost microbial communities from Stordalen Mire near Abisko, Sweden - II_Bog_E2_3 | ecosystem: Environmental > Terrestrial > Soil > Wetlands > Peat | place: Sweden: Abisko... | reverse complement strand
CCGTGGATGAAGGCGCCCACGCCGATGCCCACCAGCAGGTAGGGCCAGACCTTGCCCACGATGTCTTTGACGCCCTGAATGGCCGCTTCCAGGCGTTCGCTCCTGGCCATCCGATGCGCTGAGGCCGCCTGGGCGTTGAAGGTGATGGCCATCACCCAGGGCTCCAGATGCTTTTCCATCTTCAGCTTTCCGAGGATCCAGCCTGCGAGGAAAGCGATCGCGACTCCGGTTCCCGCATAGATGCCGGCGATCTTCCAGCCGAACATGCCCAGGAGCATGAACAGCGCCACCTCGTTCACCATGGGCGCGGCGACCAGGTAGCTGAAGGTCACGCCCAGCGGCACGCCCACCCGGACAAAACCGATGAAAAGCGGAATGGCGGAGCAGGAACAGAAGGGTGTGAAGATGCCGAAAAGGGATGCCATCAGGTTGCCCCAGGCGCCGGTGCGGGTCGCCAGCACGTCCCGGGTGTGTTCGGGCGTGATGAACGTCTGGATGAAGGTGACGCCCAGCACGACCAGTGAAAGCAGCATCAGGACCTTGGGCGCATCAAACAAGAAGAACGCGATCGCGCTGCCCCAATGGCTCTTGAGGTCCAACCCGAACAGACCCGTGGTCAGGGCGTTCGCCGTGGGTTCCAGGAGGTGGTAGACCAGGGCCCAGAGTGGCAGGGCCAGCAGCAGCCAGCCACCTTTCCTCCAGAATCCAGGGCGGGGCCTCTGGGTGGGCTTTCCTGGAACCGCGCAGGAAGTGCAGGGCAGTTCAGACATGGTTTCGACTTTCTCAAGAAGATCGGTGGGAATCTCAATGGTTCTTGAAGTGGGCGCATCAGGCCTGGGTCATTTCCAGTCCCGCCGTGGCCGCTCCCTGGATCGTGGAACACACACGCGTTATGGGAAGTGCCTTCACCTCTGCAACCCGGGCCAGATCCTGGCGCGCCTCCCTGAGCGGACGGGCGCCAGCGAGGATGCCCTTCAGCAAAGGGGGGGCGTCTTCCTCGGGGACCAGGGACACGAAGACCCATCGCCCCTCCTTTCGTTCGGTTACGAATCCGGCCCGGCGCAATTCCCTCAGGGCCTCCGATGCCGAGGACGCCGGCACCTGGAGTACCTCCGCCACTTGGCATACGCACAACTCACCTGAGTCCAACAATGCCAACACGCGCAAGCGCAGTGGGTGAGAAGCCGACTTCAACTGTTCCACCATCGATCTCAGATCGCCTGTCATCTGGATGCTCCCTTCGACCTTGTGAGCCATCAAGGATCGGAAGCCACGCGAAGGTCAGATCATTCTTGCATAAATCGGAAAATTCCGAAATATCTATTTGTGGGTGGTCAGGTGTTTGCCATTCGTCCAGCGTGTTTACCCGAGGATGCTGCTCTTGAGGTTCCCCATGAGCGACCGGAGATCAAGGAGGCCCTGGAACCGGATGGCCCAACCCAGGACCCTACCAGTCGAGGAATTTGATGCCGTCTCGATGAAGGTAGGTCCAAAGGCTGTCCCATTGCCGGAGGAGATCCTTGGCCTGCTCTCGATCCCGGCCAGGCAGGAGCCGGAAAGCCTCGGCATCATCAGTCGCGGCAGCCCTTCAGCCACAGCCGGAATTCCTTCACGAAAGCCTTGTACCAGGGCGTTTCGGTCTCCTGCCGGACGAACACGTCCCTCCGCGGTTCCTGTTCCAGCGACTCGCCGCAGTTCTCACCGACAGAAGGATCCTGGTCTACCACCTCATCCACTTCTTCTGGTGACGCCACGTTTCGGGACTGCCCTAAGCTCAGCGATGCGAGTCCCCCTCAGGACGCCGGGTGTTGGGCTTCGATCTTGGAGGGAGGTTCGGGGGGTGCCATTGCAGGGGCTGTTGCTGGTGGTACGACCCCTGCGGGCACGGGCGGGACCTTCAGCGTCAGGACCAGATCGGCCCAGCCTAGCAATTTGATGTAGCAGGTGGCACCCGTGAGTGGCGTGTCGATCCTGGCGACCTCCCGTCCTGCTTCAATGGCGATTTGGGCCTGTTCCCACGGGCCTCCGGGATCAGGGGCCACCGCCTCGATCTGGTCCAAGGACTGGCCGAGGATCTGGAACCCAAGGGGACCCGCCTGGACCGCTGCGATGGTCGGCAGTTCCAGGAAGGTGGTGGGAAGGGGGTACCAGTCGCTGGCGCCGGCATGGTCATCCTGGATCTGGAGTTCCAGTTTTCCGGCCGCCCTTCCACCCAGCAGATCCATCGGGCTCAGGATGAAGGTCGCCTTCTCGTTGCGGCCCATGATCCGCATCTTGGTGGCCGGAAGGGTCCGGATCGCCGTGGGATCCTCGGCGTTGCGGATGCCCACCCGGAAGGTCGGGTCGGAGGGAAATCGGTAATTCTTCGCGGCCAGCAGGCTCACCTGGATGGTCTCACTGGTGGGGGTGATGGGCACGTTCGCCGTGATGGCTAGGCCCGTACCCTTGGTTTCGGCCGGAATGAACTGCACCAACCCGATCCGGGGGCGGGCTGGCAGCAGAGCCGCCGGCAGGGGCGAGGGCTGGCGCCCCTGGGCCGTTATCACGGCTACCTGGAACGGTTTCCCGGCGGTGCCTTCGAGCGGCTTGCCGTCGGTGGCCAGGAATACGACCGTGTCGCCCTCCTCCGGGGGCTGGGCGGTGGGAGCGAAATGCCGACCGCCCAGTTCCAGGGCCTTGATTCCATGCAGATGTTTACCTTTCAAGGTCAGGTGGGTATCCCCCACACGGGCTTCGATGCCGGTGACCTCCGGATCGGCGTCGGCCAGGACCATGGGCAGGACGCTGACCGGCTTCCGGCCACCCAGGGCCAGGATCTCCAGGTAGCCGGGGCCCGGGGTATCCTTGGGTTGAAATACCGCCGTCCGGGAACCGTCCGGGTCACTGTTGAGCTTGGCTACCAGGACCGCGGTACCGGGAACCTCCGGCTGGAAGCGGACCTGTTCCACCGATCCGGCCCAACTCCCCGGCAATTTGAATGTGCAGGCCTTGCCCACCCGAAACGCCGCTGTCTCCTGGGGGCTCGGCCGCCAGGTGGGATCGCAGCCGGTCGCCAGCCGCTGAGGGCCCACGCCCATGCTGGCGAAGCCCCAGCGTCCTACGATGCGCGCTTTTGCCGGAACGCCGCCCAGCTGTTTCAGGACATCCAGGACCGGCTGGGGCGAGGCCACGAAGGACTGCTTGTTCGGACTGAGGTCCAGGGGCAGTGGAGGGAGGTTTTCTCCCTTGGGACCGGTCAGCAGCAGCTTCCAGTCGTGGCCGTACAGGGTAAACGGCGGCCGGCTGTTCTCCCGGGGCCGTGCCTTCAAGAGCGCCTTCAGGCCCAGCAGGGACTCCCCGGAGGGCAACTCGAAGTCGAAATCAGGGGGCTGCTGGTCTTCCCAGTTGCCAGGGCAGCACATGATGGCGCCCCGGATATCCCCGGTCGTGCGGATCCAGGAGCTGTAGTACAGATCCGCGCTGAAATCGCGGAAATCGCGTGCCACGGCGGGAAGGTACTGGAACTGGTGGCCTGGCCATAGATTGTTGACGATCGCTGCCAGTTCGAAAAAGATCGATACGTAGGCCGACGCGGTGGACACGCCCGGAGTCACCGCCACCGGTGTGGCCGTGGCAGCCTCGGCGGTCGCTGCGGGCACCAGGAGATTGGTGGTGCGGAATTCCTGGGCCAGGAAGTTGCATTTGTCCAGGTTGGAGCTGGAACTGGCCAGGAACCCCTGCAGATCGCCGGACACCTGGTCACCGTAGGCATGCAGGAAGCCCTGCAAGGCGTTGTCGTACTGGGCGGAGGACAGGTTCTTGTCGATGGTGTCCAGATCCTCGATGAACTTGTCCGCCGTCGCACGCTGGGTCGATATATCGGCGATCTTGGCACACAGGGTCCGGAAGGCTTCCAGATGATCGTTCAGATCCTTCAACACCTTTTTCCGGGCATTGTGGTCCGGGATGAGGAAGATCATGGGGATGGAATCATACGGCACCGAGATGGCGGGGATGACCATCCGGTCTTCCTTGTGCTTCAACGGGAAGTCCACCACCCCCTGTTCGGTGGGGGCGATCGTCCGGGGCAGGAACACGACGATGACCGACCAGTCGGCGCGGGTCACTCGCTGGTCGAACGCCTCTCCGGAAAAAGCCAGTTCCAGCTGATCCTTGAACTGCAGGACGGGCACCTGGAACAGCGGAAGCGCAGCCCCGGCCCGGGTCACCTTCGCGAAGAGGGTCACAGGCCCCTTCTGGAAGGCCTCCACCAGAGCCGGGGCCGCCGCCTGAGCCGTGACGGCCTTGGCGGGCTCAGCCGACGCCGCCGCCAGGGGATGGACCAGGCCCGCACAGGCCACCAGTGCCAAGGTCATCTGGGCAAAGCGGCCTGCCGATTGAATGCGCATAACTTACTTCGACCGCATCAAAAGGAAAAGGTTGAGGCCGCCCGTTCCGGAATCTGGCGGGCGGCCACAGGACTCGTGCTACTTGATGAGACTGCAGTGGGCCCGGCGGTTCCGGCTTCAACAGTCCCCCACCACGGTGCCCAAGGCTCCGGCCATGAGCATCGTCCATTCGGCCCGAATGGGGTCGGGGTGCGCTCGATTCTTGCAGTAGGGTGGCGCTTGGGGCCAGGGCTTGCCGAGATTCGCCTACTGGAGCAAGATCCAGAAACGATCGCTGCATCCTTCTGAAAAGGGACGTCCATGAACGAATTCGATGCTAAGGCGGAGGGATGGGATGGGGACCCGATGAAAGTGGAGCGGGCCCGCCGCGTGGCGGACGCCATTCTAGAGCAGGCGGGCCCCTTGTCCGGAAAGCGGGCCATGGACTACGGGTGCGGAACGGGCCTTTTGGGCTTCGCGCTACAACCCCATCTGGCTCACATGACCCTGGCCGATGCGTCTCCTGGCATGCTGGCCGTCCTTGGGAAGAAAATCGCGGCCAGTGGGCTGGCCAACCTAGCCCCCCTTGCCCTGGACCTGACCGGAGGGCCGGACCCTGGAACCCGGTTCGACCTCATCGTCACCCTTATGACCCTCCACCACATTCCCGATACGGACGGCATCCTCCAGCGCTTTCATGGGATCCTGAATCCAGGGGGCCTTCTGGGCATCTCCGATCTTGACCAGGAGGATGGATCCTTCCACGGTCTGGAAGCGGATGTCCACAGGGGATTCGATCGGAGCGATCTGTGCGGGCGCCTGGAACGGGCCGGCTTCGGGAGGATCCGGTTCAGCACGCCTTACGTGATCAACCGCGAGACAGGCGCGGGTATGACCCCATTCCCGCTCTTCCTGGTCCTGGCGGAACGGACCTGAACGCTTGCCTTGGGATCCCGGGGGTCGGCACGCGTCCCAAAGGTCCATTTGGGACGGCCAGGAGTGCGGGCCAGGGTCTGTTGGTTGAGCCGTTCCAGCCGGGACTTGATCTTGGCCGTCAGTCTACGGCTAACCTCCAGTTCTTCACCGCCGGCCATCTGGAGGACTTATATCCGATCACCCGGTGCATGCGGCATCTGAATGGGAAATGGATATGGTCCACCCCCCCCACCTCTGCCGGGGAGACGTTACTTGTATAACCACACGCCTGGTGTTGTCCATTTCAAACCACTCACGTCTTCAACCTCAAGGGTGTAAGGCCCTGCAGGCAGGTTTGTGGCTCGACCCGGAAGGAGGTCCAATGTCGCTTTGGATCCCAGCGGAGCGATCAGGCCGTTGGGTCCAGGGCCGATCTTGAGGGCATAGGAGTTCTTGACCGAACTCGGCGGCAGCCCTTTTAAGGCTGCCTGGTCGAACTGCTCCACGATCTCGCTGGCGGCGTTCCTCACTCGGATGGTGGTAATAAATGCGCCATATGTATCAGGCCCGCCATCACGGTACAGCGTAAGCCGTGCTGATCCAGTGGTGGTGACTCTTCCTTCGGTAAGCGCGAAGTGGGGGACCTTCGAGTCGTTGTGCAGATGCCCCCAGACGCCACCGTAGAAGACCTGGTTGGTGGCCAAGGTGAGGATGAGGATTCCCAAAGCGAGAACCAAGACGGCCGGCCTGAACCAGCGGGGCTCCCCGCCCTTCGGGGAGCCTGAACTCAGCCCGATCAGCCAAGCCTTCGGGGTTCCGCTGTGGATGCGTTTTTGCCAGAACCGGTCAAGGGACCATGTCCCCGAACCGGTCATGGCCAGTAGGGTGCCCGCAGATATCCCGAGTACACCGATTTGCCATTCGTCCAGACAGGTGGAGCCCAGCCATCCAGATCCCAGTAGAATGCCCATGGAGAGCAGGGCTGCACCAACGGCCGCCAGTCGGGTTCCCAGTCCCAGCATCAGGGCCAGCCCAACCAAGCCTTCGATGACCGTGAAGCAGATCATGAAGGCCTGGAGCGTGCCACTATGGGCCAAGACTAAGGCAAGAAGCGGTTTGATACCTATGGCATGAGGGAGGAATTTTACGAACTCGTGCCCCACATAGGCGGTCGCGTTCGGATTCAGTTTCCCAGGTTCCAGGATGACCCGACGCCAGAATGCGGAAAAGAAGAGCCAACCAGTTACCCAGCGCAAGGGCGTCGCACACAGAGCTGCCATGTCCCAGGCAGACCCCCCAGAGCGTGAGTTCTCCTGCACCGGAGGAGTGGTATTGTTCCCGACCATCGCAAAGCCTTTCAGAGGAAGCCAGGGCACGCCAGTACCCGCCGGTTGAGTAGCCCCATCAGCCTGTGATGGACCCTACAGGGTATTAAGGCTGGATCTGGACGTACCCATCCTGCACCAGTTGGATGAGGCGTCCTATGGCGCCCGTATTCACTTTCACGCCTGGCAACAGATCAGCGTTGCCCCAGTGGTGGACTTTCATGGAGAAGGCGCAACCCTCGATCCGGATCCCCTGCTTCTGCAGATCCGCGATGGCTCCCTTGTAAGGATTGCCCGTATCTACCTGTCGGAACGTATTGTAGGCCTGGTCATTGAGGGTCAGGTAGGCCGTCTCCCCATAGAGCAGGCCAATGATGTCGCCATCTGTGTTCAGTTCTTTCAGACGCTTGGCCAGCAATCCCATGTACCGGAACCCAACCGGCAGGTCTCCGTTGAAAACCAGATGGTCCAGGTTGAAGACCACGCGGGGCGCCTTGAGCACGACCGGAACGTCAATCCGGATTGCGTGCTCCGGCTCCGCGGCCCCCAGCGGTGCGGCTCCGCCCAACAAGGCCAGAAGAAGTGCCGAGACGATCAATCCGGAAAGGATGGTTTGATGACGCATGATGTTGCTCCAGCGGGTGGTGCGACCCCGCTCTATCATCCTGTGTCGGGTTTTTGAGCACAAGCAAAATTAATCATATAACAATATTACCATTAAAGAATAAATAGAATATCGGGATTCGTCGGGCCCCCAATCCGATCCGGCGTCCAGTGTTGTAGCCATTCTGGTCACGGTGCAATGAGGCGGCGTGAGCGCGCCGTAAGCACCGATTTCCTTGCCAACGGGGCGATCTGTCCACCTTTGCTTGACCAGGCCTGACTGGCACTAATCAGGGCTTTCAACCAAGGAACTTGGGCCACCGCCCTGGTTCCATGGAAGGATTCTCCCTCCAGAACCTCCCGTCGAAGCTCTCAGCAGATCATGGGTCACGCACCAAAAGTCAAGAACGGCCCGAACCAGCCTGAATCGTCGTACAGGGAGATTCCTGTAGGTCCAGAAGCATACCCACTCCAACCTTTCTCGGAACCGGATTACGCTATGGATCCTCGCTGGTCTCCTCGCTACATCCGTCGCCATCCAGTTCGTCCCCTACGGCAGGGCTCACACCCAACCGCTGGCGAAGAACTCGTTCCGATGCCATTCTCCGGCGGCGGAAGGGTTCGGACCTGCTATGACTGCCACAGCAACGCAACCCGGTGGTTGTGGGCGGTCAAGGTGGCTCCTTTCTCCTGGCTGGCCCAAAGCTTCAGCTGAGGAAGCAGCCTGGATGGCCCTCTCAGAGGCCCAAGCAGGTCTTCTTGCTTTGCTCGAGGTCACGTCCGATGGTGTGGACCGAAGAGCCGCACCCGGGCTCAGAGGTGCCCAGGTGGTAACCCATGGGGCTTTCCGCAAGGCGATCCGAGGCTTCTATACCGCATTCCCTAACGCCATGGTCGAGCAGGATATGGGCATGGTTTTTCGGAAGGTTGCGGCTGCATGCGTAGATGCCTTTTTGGCCGGCATCAACGAAGAAGACGCTGACCTGCGGAACCAGCTTGCCCAGGGGCTCGAATCCAGTGTCCTTGAAACACTGGGAAAGGCTATTGTGGATGAACCCATTCATTGATGCCTGTTCCAGACCAGGAAGAACTGTGCTTTCGTCTGGCAGATGAAGGTGGAATCAGGCATGGCCTTGCGCGGAGGCCATCGGGCTCAAGGCTTCTGGCCAATGAACTGGACCACAGCGCCAAGGCCCAGGTGGTATTTCCCTTCCAGGATCTCCCGCTGAAGTTCTCGACAGATCACCGGTACCAGCCCGGCAAAATCCTCGGCAAGGTCAACGGCCGAACAGAGCCGTTCCGGTTCCCGGGGACCGCCGGTGCCGAGGGCGAGTTGGGCCGGGCTGTAGGCTTCGAGCAGCAGGATGCCACCGGGCGCGAGGGCCCGGACCATCCGCTGATGCACCTCCCGGCGGATGGCGGCAGGGAGGTGAACGAAGATGGAGACGATGCCCTGCCAGCAGGCCAGGCCGGGATCGAACCCGCCAAGGTCGGCCCGGAGGGTCCTGATCGTCACCCCGCGGGCGGCGGCCAGGGCCTGGGCCTTGGCCAGCCCGTGGGCAGACTGGTCCATGGCCTCGACCTCGTAGCCCAGACCCGCCAGATGGACGGCATTGCGCCCCTCTCCTTCGGCCAGGCAAAGGACCTTGCCGGGGGGAATGCGGCCCGCTTCCGCGCGCAGGAACGCATTGGGCTCCTGACCATAGGCCCACCCTGGTTCGAGGTAGCGCTGGTCCCAGAAGTCCGGGGTCGTGGCGGGCCTGGAAGGTGCTGGCATGGTGGGGCCTCCCTTTCCAGTCTACGCGCTCATGGCCGCTGGCTGGGGCGGCTGAGACGCTTGCGGGCCTGGCTGAGCAGCTGGCGCATGCCGGCGCCCCCGGGAACGGCCTGGCTGGGCTGGTCCGGGCTTCCTTCGAAGAACTTGGCCCGGGCGTGGGCGCAGACCTTGCCACCCTGTTCGAGAGTGGCGTACAGGAGATGGAGCGGGCCCTCCGCGCGCAGCCAGACGCCGCGGATGGTGGCGGGCACCCCCGTGGCCACGGCGGTCCGGAAGCGCACCCGCAGCTCAACCGTGTAGGCTTCCAGTCCCATGGCCAGAACACAGCTGGCCATGGCGCCGTCCAGGAGACTGGAGACGATGCCGCCATGGACCACGCTTTCATAGCCCTCGGTGGACTTGCCGCATCCGAACGTGCCTTCGACGGCATGCTCCCCGGTGACGCGGTAGTCCACCTGCAGGCCGAAGGGATGGCGGTCCCAGCAGACCACGCAGTGCGGGTGATGCTTCCGCTTGGACGTTTCCAGCCGCTGCTGCGCGGCCTCCACCGCCGGATCCAGCCCGCCCACGGCGGTCAGCCGCTCCAGCAACGGGCCTACATCTGCCGCGGCTGGCTGAGCCGGCAAGCTGCAGAGGACACCCAACCCTTCGGTCTCCTGATGGAACGCTGGGGGTGTCAGGTCGGTGATGACGGCTGTATTCAGCCTTGCGTCGAAGGCCAGCAGTCTTGCCAGAATCTCCCGGAAGGGCAGGCGCAGGCCGTCCACGATCACCAGGTTCCAGCTTCGGGAAGGGGCCGCCTGCAGGAAACTCCAGCCGTCGGCAAATTCGTCCACCCGTGCGTTTCGCTGTTCAAGCCCGGCCCGGAACGCCGCCAACGGGCCCTTGCGGGCGGTGATCATCGCTATTCTCATGATTGTGGCTCCTGGCCCGGTGGGCGATCGAGGCCCCGGTCCGTTCGATGCGGGTCAGTGCTGGCCGCCTTGGCAGGTGGACTCCTGGCTGAAGCGCTCCAGGCTGCCCTGGAGCAGCGCCTGGACCGCCGCCTCGACGCTGGGGGCGCCGGTGCCCCGATAGACCTCGATTCCGGCCTGCTGGAACCCCATCAGGGGCCGCAGCCCCATGCCGCCGGCAATGAGCGCCGTCACGCCATGGGTGGCCAGATGGTTCACGGCCGCCAGGCAACCGCCCTGTTCATGGGGAATACTGGGCAGGGTGCCCACCTGGGTGATCTGTCCGTCCTTCAGGTCGATCAGCGTATAGATATCGCAGTGGCCGAAATGGCCGCCAACCTCGGCGGCGAGGCCGCCGGGAAGGGTGGAGGGGATGGCGATGCGGGACTGGTTCATGGTGGGGTCTCCTGGAGACGGGAAGCGGGGGCCATGCCGGAAGGATCTGCCTGGGATGGGCGGACGGTCACGGAGGGTCCTGGAATCATTATGATCATATGCTCAATAACTGACGCGATGACCTGGATCACACTTCGGCCTGAAGCAGGTCATGGCTCCGCATCCAGTCATCGTTGAAGAGGGTGCTGAGGTAGCGGGAGGCGCCATCGGGGAAGACCGTCACGATCCGGGCGTCCGGGGGCAGGCTCTTGGCCACCTGGCGGATGCCCCAGATGGCTGCGCCGCAGGAGCCACCGACCAGCAGTCCTTCGCTCCGGGCCAGGGCGCGCGCTTCCCGGAAGGCGTCCCGGTCCGTTACCTGGAGGACATCGTCCAGGAGCTCGAACTCCATGGTCGGGATGGGGAATTCGTCCCCGAGGCCTTCCAGCAGGTAGGGGCTTGAAACCAGGTCTTTCCGGCCATGGAAGTGATCGTGGAAGACCGAACCCACGGGATCGATGGCGATGACCTGGATGCCTGGGTCCTGCTCCTTCAGGTAGCGGCCCACGCCGCCGATGGTGCCGCCCGTGCCGGCGCCCGCCACGAAGGCCGCGATCCGGCCATCCATCTGCTCCCAGATCTCGGGCCCGGTGCCCTGGTAATGGGCGGCGTTGTTCTCGCGGTTGCCGTGCTGGTCCGGGAAATAGCAGTGGGGGGTCTCCCGGGCCAGCCGGGCCGCGATCTGGTTGTAGCTGTCCGGGTGCTCCGGCGGCAGAGTGCTGTCCGCCAGGTGGACCTCTACGCCCAGGACCCGGAGCTGGTCCAGCTTTTCCCGGCTGGTCCGGTCCCGGACCACCACCTTCAGGCGGTAGCCCTTCTGGATGGCCACCAGGGCGAGGCCGAGGGCGGTGTTGCCCGATGAGTTCTCCAGAATCAGGTCGCCCGGATGGATCCGGCCATCCCGTTCGGCGGCCTCGATCATGTGGCGGGCCACCCGGTCCTTGATGCTGCCCATGGGGTTGAGAAATTCCAGTTTGGCGAACACCTGGCACCCGGTTTCCCGGGACAGGGATTTGAGTTGGACCAGGGGCGTATGGCCGATGGCCTCCAGGATGTCGTAGCGGCGATCTGCCATGGGGAACCTTCCTTGCGTGGGGGGCGATCCGGGAACGGGGACGCTCCGCAAGCGTCCAGGTGTGGCGAAGTATTGAGTATATGTTCATAATAGGCTCCTCCGGAACCCTGGCCGGCGGTCCGCGCCGACCTTCCTGAAAGGCATCCCATGTCGAGATCCCCCCGCATCCTGATCGTCGGTGGCGTCGCGGGCGGCGCCAGTGCTGCCGTTCGTGCGCGCAGACTCGCTGAGGGGGCCGACATTGTCCTGTTCGAACGGGGACCCCAGGTCTCTTTCGCAAACTGCGGGCTGCCGTATCACATCGGCGGGGTCATAGAGGACCGTTCGGCTCTGCTGGTGCAGACCCCCCAAAGCCTCCACGCCCGTTTCCAGATCGATGTGCGGGTCGACACCGAGGTGCTGGCCATCGACCCCCAGGCGCAGGTGGTGGTGGCCCGCAACCTGAAGACCGGGCAGGAGACCCGGGAGCCCTATGACGCCCTGGTGCTGAGTCCGGGCGCGGAAGCCATCCGGCCCGGCATCCCCGGCGCCGGTTCGGAGCGGGTGTTCACCCTGCGCAACCTGGGGGACATGGACGCCATCCTGGCGGCGCTGCCCGCGGCCGGGGCGGGACGGGTCCTGGTGGTGGGGGCAGGTTACATCGGGCTCGAACTGGCGGAACAGTTCCGGCACCGGGGGCTGCCGGTCACCATGGTCGAGAAGCTGGACCGGGTGCTGGGGGTGGCGGATGCGGAAATGACCTTTCCGCTGCGGGAAGAGCTGGTCCGGAATGGCGTGGATCTGCGCCTGGGGCGCTCGGTGACCGCCTTCGAGCCGGGAGAGGGCTCGCTGGTCGCCATCCTGGACGATGGGGACCGGATCCCCTGCGCCCTGGCCGTCATGAGCATCGGCGTGCGCCCCGATACCCGCCTGGCCAAGGCGGCGGGACTGGCCATCGGCGCCACGGGCGGCATCCTGGTGGACGACCGGATGCGCACCAGCCAGCCCAATATCTATGCCGTGGGCGACGCGGTGGAGGTCCGGGACTTCGTGAGCGGCGAGCCGGCGCTCATTCCGTTGGCGGGGCCGGCCAACCGTCAGGGCCGGATCGCAGCCGAGGTTATCCTCGGTCGGGACAGCCGCTACAAGGCGACTCAGGGTACGGCCATCTGTCGGGTGTTCGGTCTGACCTTCGCCACGACCGGGCTCTCCGAGGCCTCCCTGCGGCGCAAGCAGATGCCCTACCGGTGCATCTACGTGCATCCTCTGGACCACGCAGACTATTATCCCGGGGCGCGGCCGATCACCCTGAAGCTGCTGTTCGAGCCGGGGGAGGGACATATCCTGGGCGCCCAGGCGGTGGGGGCCGCCGGGGTGGACAAGCGGATCGACGTGATCGCGGTGGCCCAGCGGGGCGGCCTGACCGTGTTCGACCTGGAGGACCTGGAACTCTGCTACGCGCCGCCGTTCGGCAGCGCCAAGGACGCGGTGAACATGGCCGGATTCGTGGCCGCCAACGTGCTTCGGGGGGATGTGCGGCTCTGGGAGCCGGAGGAACTGGCGACCCTGACCGGCGATCAGGTGCTGGTGGACGTGAGGACCGCTCAGGAGCAGCAGTCCCTGGGCGCCATCCCCGGGAGCCTGTGCGCGCCCCTGGATGGTCTGCGGGAGCACCTGGGGGAACTGCCCAGGGACAAGGAACTGCTGGTGTTCTGCCAGGTGGGGCTGCGCGGTTATGTCGCCGCGCGCCTCCTGGCCCAGCATGGTTTCCAGGTGCGCAACCTGTCCGGCGGGTATCGCCGCTATGCCATGTGGAAGGGCGCCCAGCTGGCTCCGCTGCCTTCCGAGCCGCTGACGCAACCTGGAACGGTAAGCTAGACCCCAGGGGCACGCTCCTCGGTCTGCCTGGTTTGCGACCCCCGCCAAGGTCGGCTGCGCCATGCGGACCATGACCGGGGTGGACGCCGAGATCCTGCGGATCAGGCAGGACAAACGGCGGCGCAGCCGATGGCTGTGGCTCGGAAAAACGCCCGAGGATGGAGGGAGGAATTCCCTGGGTTTCGTCCAGCCGGCGCCGCCGCCCAATAGAATCATTCCTGTTTGCAACGACTTCCAATTGCGTATCAGTCGGCACGGCCTATGCCATAAGGTCGGGCACCATTGGTTGTGACACCGATGGTTTCAGGAGGTCGAACATGCACAAACTCGCTGCTCTGCTTGTGGCAACGGCTCTGGTTGGGCCTGGCTTCATCTACGCTGCCATCCCGCCTGAACTGAAGGACGAATCCCACAGAATCGAGGTCAAGAAACCAAGGGTGGCCAAGAACCGGAAGAGGAACAAGCCCCAAACCCTGCCGGCGGTGTCGCGCCTGCACAACCCGGACTTCCCCTGGCAGATGCCCACCTGACGTTACCTGACGTTACCGTTGCCAGCAGGTCCAGGGCGGCGAGCCGAACGGTTTGCCGCCCTGCTTTTTCGGGGAGCCATTCCAGAGCTCTGCTTGGCATTGGATCGCTCAACCCCGATCGCCCCGGCATTCGCGGAGCCTAGCAGGCCCGTGGTCAGGGCGTTCGCCGAGGGTTCCAGGAAGTGGTAGACCACGGCCCAGAGTGGAAGGGCCAGCAGCAGCCAGCCTCCCTTCCTCCAGAATCCAGGGCCGGTCCTTGGGGCGGGCTTTCCTGGAACCATGCAGAATATGCAGGGTCATTCAGACATGTTTTCGGCTTTCTCAAAATGCCCAAGAGAGGTCGGGACTTCAGCTGTTCCACCCTGGTCCGCAGATCGTCTGCCATCTGGGTCCTCCCTCCGGGCTTCGGGGCCCAAGGCGGGCTGCTGCCAACCTTGGGTCCTGATTCATGATGGCAAATATCGGAAAATATCGAAATACAGGAATGTAACTTTGAAGGGGAGGCTTGTTGCGGTGCTGGAATCACGAATGGGGTGGTCTGGACGACTTGTAACGCGGGACCAACTTGGGCTTTTGGCTTATCTGTTCGAATGTGACTTTTCCAACTGGAGTCGGCTATTGCACTGGCAGCGCCACGAACATGCTGGCATTCGTGCGCTTCACCAGGAGCAGGACACTCCCGGCGTTCCTGCTGGACGCCACGGCGCTGTTCAGTTCGCCGACATTGTTCACTGGCTTGCGGTTCACTTCGAGGATGAGGTCGCCCTGCTGCAATCCGGCCCTGGCGGCGGCACTGCCCTGGTCCACGTCGATGATCACCAGGCCACTCTTGGCGGTCAGGCCAAACTGCTGGGCCAGGTCCGGGGTCAGGGGCTGGACGCTGAGGCCAAGCTTGGTCGCTTGCTGGGGAGCATGTTCCGCCGGGCCCGCGGCCGCCCCACCCGTCGGGGCTTCGCCGATGGTGGCCATGAGCAGAAGTTCCTTGCCGTCCCGCATGACCGACAGCTTGACCTTGGACCCTGGTGCCGCACTGCCGATCCGGTTGCGCAGGTCCCGGCTGTTCACCACCGCGTGGCCATTCATGCTGGTGATGGCGTCGCCCACCTTGATGCCGGCCTTCGCGGCGGCTGAATCCGGGCTCACCGTGGTGACCAGGGCGCCGCTTTCATCATTGAGACTGAACTGTTGGGCCAGATCCTTGTCCAGGTCCTGGACGCCCACGCCCAGCAGGCCCCGGGCGATCCTGCCGCCCTTGATCAGGGTGGGCAGCATGCGGCTGATCATGTTCGACGGGATGGCGAAGCCTATCCCGGAGGACTGGCCGCTGCTGGTTGCGATGGCGCTGTTCATGCCGATCACTTCGCCCTTCATGTTCACCAGCGGCCCGCCGGAGTTGCCGGGATTGATGGGCGCGTCGGTCTGGAGGAAGTCCTCATAGTCGGCGATGCCCACGTCCGAGCGGCCCATGGCGCTGATGATGCCGGTGGTGACGGTCTGGGTCAAACCGAACGGGGCGCCCACCGCCATGACCACCTCACCCACCTGCAGTTGGTCGGAGTCCCCCAGTTGCACGATGGGCAGGTCCGCGGGCACCTTGTCCTTGATCCTGATCACCGCCACGTCGGTCTTGGGGTCGGCGCTCACCAGCACCGCCTTGAACTCGCGCTTGTCAGACAGCCGGACCTTGAGGTCGTCGGCGTCCTTGACGACATGATAATTGGTGAGGATGTGGCCGGCCTTGTCCAGCAGCATGCCCGAGCCCATGCCGCGCTGAGGCACCTTCTGTTCCCGGGGCGCCTGCCTGTGTGAGGGCCCCTGCTGGCCGAAGAACTGCTGGAAGAAATCGCCCTCGGATGGGAACAGGTTGTCTGGCGTCTGATATTTGATGAATTTTTCCGAGTAGACGCTCACCACCGCGGGGCGCACGTGGCCCGCCACGGCCGCGTAGGCGTTGCTCAAGGCCTTGGCCTGGGCGGTCACGGAATCGGTCAGGGGCGGCGGCGGAGCGGCCGCCTTGGGTGAAGCACAATGCCCGGAGATGGCCAGGACGCCTGACCCCAGCAGCAGAGGAACAGCCAGCAGGCTGGCGGTATAGCAGGCGAGGCGCTTCATCGCGTGTCTCCTCGCCACAAGCAGAGCAGCGTATTTATTCATTTTCGACCTCCTGGAACCACCGGGGTCATAACCGATGGTGCCCAACCCATCGCAAAGGCATTGCCAATCTGCATACGACTGGAAGTCATTGTTAATAGGAACGATTCTTCTCGACGGCATCTCAGGCTGGATGAAACCCAGGGAATTCTTCCCTCTATCCCGGGATTTTATTCGAGGGGTGCTGGTACCTTCCGTGCCCCCGTTGTTGGAAGCGGGTCTTTTGGACTCTTTTCCCACCCCATCCCGTAGAACGACTCCGGTTTTTCCTGGAGACGTCGAAAAGGATGCTTCCGAGCCAGGGGACAACCGGGAATGGTGAGGCAGGTTAAGCCCCTCCCGTGGCTGGCTTGGCCGGAGCCAACGCGGGGTAGTGGTAGGTGAAGTATTCGGCGAGCCAGCCGGCCATGGTGGCTGCTTCCCCTGGCAGGAGGGCGAAGCCGTGGGCTTGTCCGGGGACCAGCCGGACATAGATCCCCGGTTCGTCCTTGAGCAGGGTGGCGTTGGCGGCGGCTTCCCGATCGTCCCCAGAGGCCATGACCATCACCGCCGCGTGGGCGGATTCCACCGCGCGGACCAACCGGTTCTTGGGGTTATCGCCGAAGGCGCCATTACCGGCAGGACTCAGGGCCACCACAGCCAGGGGATGGACCTTCCGGGCGGCCAGCAGCGCGGCGAAGGCCCCCACGCTGGAGCCGGCGAGGGCCACGCGGCGGGGATCGATCCGGGGCTGCTTGCGGACCCAGGCGGCTGCCTGGACGATATCGTCCTGGATCCGGTCGAACCCGATCGTGCTGGCGGATCCCATGAAGTCGTCGGTGATCTCGAGGGTCTTGCCGTCCTTCAGCGTGCTCTGGCCATGCCCGCGCAGGTCCATGGCCAGGGTGGCGATGCCCTGGGCGGCAAGCAAGTCGGTCAGGGGTTTCCAGCCGGTCCGGTCGGCCTTGAACTGGTGCGCGAGGACCACCACGGGACGTGGACCGGCCTGGGCTGGGACGCTCAGGGTGCCCCGGAGGACGAATCCGTCAGGGGTCTTGAGGCTCACGTCCCGGAGCATCGGCTGGGCGGCGGAGAGCAGGACTGGCAGGCCAAAAACCAAACTCACGATGCGCATGGGGATTCCTTTCCCGGGAGCCGACACCCAGGGCCGTGGGCGGGGCGTCGGAGGCTCGTCTCATCTTTTACCTTGGTGATCGGCCGAAAGGATATACAAATCTCCGGGATTTCCACAGACCAGGGCGCCCTCACGTACCAGCAGGCGCCGTCCAGGATAAGGGCGGCCTCGGGAACCGCCGGGCCGGGAAGCCCTTGGGTCAGGTGAGACGCTTGCGGGCTTGGCTGAGCAGATGTCGCACGCCGCCAACATGCTTCGGGGGGACGTGGGGGCTCTGGGAGCCGGAGAAACTGGCGACCCAGACCGGCGTTTAGGGACAGCGCTGCCATGCCAGGGGCCCGGAGGGGGGCAGGTCCAGTTCCCAGCGCGCGCCTGCCTCGAGCATTCCCTTCAGCAGGCCGCGACCCTGGCGGGTGGGGGCGGCGAGCCGATGTTCCGCTTCGCTCCCGGTGCAGTGCCCGGAGAGCACGCCCTGGGTCCCGGCCCGTTTCACGATCTCCAGGACATTCCGGATCTGTCCGGCCTCCGAACGCACCAGGTGCAGCCCGCCAATGAGGAAAGCACAGCGCGGGTCGCCCGTGATCCGGGCGGCCCGCAGCAGGGTGTTGGCGACTCCGGAATGGCAGCAGCCGGTGATGACGATGTTCCCTTGCGCCACCTTGAGCACCAGCGCCTGATCGTCATGGAAGCCATCCGGCGCCAGGCCCTGCGCGTCCTGCGTGAAGGCCTGCTGGGGGTGTTCCACCGGGTGGAGCCTGGCGATGGGGCCCGTGGCCCAGATCCCTTCCGCGATCCGCACGGGGGCCGAACAAAGGCAGGCCTGCTCCAGGCGCGCCGACAGGGCCCCCCAAACCGGGGCCGGCATGCCGATGGTGCGGACTGGAACTCCGGGGGCATGGCTGAAGCGCGAGATGCCGGCTTCGGGATGGAAGCAGACCTGGGCCCTGGGCGCGGCCCGCAGCGCCACGCCCAGGCCGCCCGTGTGATCGTAGTGGCCATGGCTCAACACGATGAAATCCGTCGCGGCGAGATCGATGCCCAGGGCCCTGGCGTTGTCCGCGAAGGCACCGCTCTGTCCGGTGTCGAACAGGATCCTCACCCCATCCGCCTCGATCCAGAGCGAAAATCCGTGCTCTGTGGCGAGGTTCCCGGGCAAGCTTCGGTGTTCCATCAGGACTGTGATGCGAAGGTGGCGGGGCATCGGTCAATGGCTCCTTGTGTCTGAAGATCCAGATGTTTGGCTTTTCATCCGACGGCCTGTCCTTCCAGGGCCTGGGTGACCTTGGCAAAGATGGCGCGGAAGGCCGTGGCCGTGGCTGAATCCGCCTGGAGCGATCGGCCGGATGCGCCCAGGTCCCCGGCGGCAGCTACGTCCGGATCCAAGGGAATGCTCCCCAGGAAGGGCACGGCGAAGGCCGTGGCCATGCGCTCGCCGCCGTGCACCGAGAACACCGGGATGGAAGTGCCGCAGGAGGGGCAGTTCAGCCCGCTCATGTTCTCCACCACACCCAGGATGGGCACCTTCATCGAAGTGCAGAAGTTGATGGCCTTCTGGGCATCCAGGGTGGCCACGCCCTGGGGTGTGGTGACGATCACCGCGCCGTCGATGCGTTCCAGGGCGCCCACCAGGGACAGGTGCTCATCGCCGGTGCCCGGTGGGCAATCCACGACCAGCACATCCAGATCCTCCCATGCGGTGCGGCGCACGAACTGATCCACGACGCTGGCCTTCATGGGCCCGCGCCAGATGGTGGCCTGGGCTGCTTCAAGGGCGAAGCCCATGGACATGACCTTCAAGGTGCCCAGTTCCACGGGCAGGAGCTGACCTTCCTCTGCCTGCAGGCGCTCGCTGTCGAGGCCCAGCAGCTTGGGGACACTGGGCCCGTGCAGATCCACATCCAGCAGCCCCGTGTTCAGGCCCTGGGCGGCGAACTGCAGGGCGAGATTCGTGGCCACGGTGCTCTTGCCCACCCCGCCCTTGCCGGAAAGGACCAGGATGCGATGCTTGATCCGGTCGAGGGGGCCCGCCGCCACCTGTCCGGGAAGGCTCTGGCCCGGAGCCGGAGCTTGGTCGCAGGGCTCATGGCAATCCTCGCAGCAACTGTCCCCGCAGCCTTCGCCGGCGTCCTTGCACGTGTCGTGGGCCTGTCTCCAGGCCTGATCATACTGATCCAGGGCCATGCCCAGGGTGCGGGTGGCCAGCAGGGCGCAGTGATTGACTTCCTCTTCCTCTTCCCTTCTCAGGATCTCGAGAATCTCCTGGGGCCGCATCTGCCGGGCCTGCTCCACGCTACGTCCCTGGCACAGATGGGCCGCGATGCTGCCGCAGGCGAGGGACGTCTGGCAACCATCCGTGGTGAAGGTGGCGTGCACGATCTGTCGCCCATCCATCTCCAGCCAGAACGCCATCGTGTCCCCGCAAGACCCCTTGAAACTGGCGTGGGCATGGGGCTGTTTCATGGGTCCGAAGTTCACCGGGGTCATGTGCGTGCCGATGGCTTCCAGCCAGGTCATTTCATGTTTTCCAGATCGCATGGTTCATCTCCTCCAGCGAGCATTGCGAGGGACCATCACAGCCTCCGATGGACGACTTCGCCGAACAGCGGCGTCAGATGGGTGGCGTCGTTGAGACGGACCACGGCGAGATGTTCAGGGTCAGGCCCTTCCAGCAGGTTCAGACAGGTTGGGGCCTGACGGAAGGACCAGACCCGCTCCAGGGAAAGCCCCAGAACGCGGCACAGGATGGCTCGGTTGGCCCCATCGTGGGAAACGATGAGGGCCGAGTCTTCCTCGCCCAAACCCTCGCAGGCACGGCAGAAGGCGGGCCAGGCGCGGGCCATGACCTCGGCGAAGGATTCGCCCTCAGGCAGCGTCACCAGGTGGGGCGTTTCCCGCCAGGCCCGGCGGATTTCCGGGTATTCTGCGCAAACATCTGCATCTAGATGGCCTTCCCATTTTCCATGGGCAATTTCCATTAGACCGGCATCCGTTTGAAGCTCTGCCGTATCCTTCCGCAGGACCATCTGGGCGGTCTGGCGTGCGCGCAGCAGGGGTGAAGTGAAGACCCGGGCCAGGGGAACGGAAACCAGCCTGGAGGCCATGGCCTGGGCCTGGGTTCGGCCCAGGATCGAGAGCGGGATATCAAAGGTCTGCCCCTGATAGCGGCCTTCTGTATTCCAGTCTGTCTCGGCGTGCCTGGCGAGGATGACGCGCATGATCTTCTCCTGATTCGAAATGCATGCCGTTGCGGGATTGCTTCATGATTGGTGTTCCCCGGATCGGGCTTGCCATGCGGGCTCCAACAGAGGCTGCAGTTCGGCCCAAATCCGGCGGACCCGGGTCCCGAAGGGGGTGACAGGTCCCTCGGTCACGGCCTGCCCGCGGACCATGGCCGTGGTCATTGCGGCATCGTAGGGAAGGTGACCCACCACAGGGATCTCTCGGGCATCGCAAAAGGCATGGATCGCGGCCTGGTATTCCGCGCTCAGATCGGCCTTGTTGATCAGCACGGCGCTGCGGGTGCGCAGACCTTGGCACAACTCGGCCACCCGCTTCAGGTCGTGCAGGCCGGACGGGGTGGGTTCGGTCGCCAGCAGAGCCAGCGTGGCCTGGGATAGGGAACTGATGACGGGACAGCCGATGCCCGGGGCGCCATCGCTCAGGATGAGGTCCAGTCCCACCAGCGCAGCCCGTTCACGTGCCTTGGCTTTGAGCAGGGTCACCAGCTTCCCGGAGTTCTCCTGGCCGGGATCCAGCTGGGCGTGGATCATGTGGCCGAAGCGGGTCTCGCTTTCAAACCAGGTGCCGCAGCAGCGATCGTGGAAAGCGATGGCCTTTGCCGGGCAAAGCGCGACACAGACCTTGCAGCCTTCACAGGCTGCGGCCTCGACCCCGAAACGTCCACCCTTCTTCTGGATGGCGCCATAGGCGCAGACGCCATGGCAGATTCCGCAGCCGGCGCAGGCGGCAGGATCGATCTCCGCCAGGTTCCCGGACAAGAAGGGGCCGCTGCGCCGGAGCGCGGGATGGGCGATCAGGTGCAGGTCGGGGGCATCCACATCCAGGTCGCACAGCACCTTCTGTTCGGCCAGATACGCGAAGGCGGCTGTCACAGAGGTCTTTCCGTTACCTCCCTTGCCGCTGATGACTACCAGTTCACGCATGATGCCCGCCCGCGCCGGCCATGGCTGCAATCTTCCGGGCCAGGCCAGTGAAGAGATCTCTCATCTCCTCATCGAACTCGGCCAGCACACCCCCGCGCGCGTAGTGCTCGGCAATCTCCCGGCGGAAGGGGATCTCCATCAGCACCTGCAGTCCCATTTCCCGGCAGAAGGACTGGACGCCCTCGTCGCCCAGACCCGCACGATTGATGACGACAGTCATGGGTTTTCCCAGGGACCGGAAGGCTTGCCAAGCCAAACGGAGATCATGGAGGCCGAAGGGGGTGGGCTCCGTGACCAGCAGGATCACATTGACGTCCTGTACCGCCATCATGGCCTGGCAGCTCACGCCCGGTGGGGCATCGATGATCACGTCGAGGGCTGCCTCGTCCGCCATGGCACGCAGGTGCTGGCGCACCTTGGCAATGAGGGGCGGGCTCATCGCTTCACCGATGCGCAATCGCCCGGTCAGGCAGCGGATTCCGGAAGCGGTCAGGCCCGTTTCCACCCTGCCCAATACCCGCTGGCCCTTCTGGATCGCCCCCTGCGGGCAAACGCGCATGCATCCGCCGCAGCCATGGCACATGTCCGGGAAGACCAGGAGCTGGGCACCCATGAGGCTGATGGCCTTGAACTGGCAGAGCTGCGCGCAGGCTCCGCACAGATTGCACCGCGCCGGGTCCAGAACAGGCACCTCCAGGCAGGCGGCTTCATCACGCACCGGTTCCGGTCGGAGAAAGAGGCCCAGGTTCGGCTCTTCCACATCCAGGTCCACGGCCAGCACGGGATGCTGCCAAACCGAGGCCAGGGAATCCGACACCATCGTCTTCCCGGTTCCGCCCTTCCCGCTGGCGACCGCAAGGATCATGGTCCCCTCCTACCGGACCGGGGCATCGGAGAACGCAAACCCCCCAGCCTTGAAACGTGCGATCGCCTCCCCGACGGTCATGGGTTCGATGCCCTGCGCGACCCGCACGCCGGTGGCCTGGAGCGCTGTCCAGGCTTTTGGGCCGACCTGTCCCGTAAGCAGGACCTGGACACCGGCGTTGGCGATGTTTTCGGCCGCCTGTATGCCAGCTCCCTGGGCCAGAACCTGGGAGGAGTCATTGTCCACATAGCTGGTGGCCATGGATTCCAAATCCACAACGACGAAGCCGCCTGCGCGGCCAAACCGGGGGTCCACAGCATTCTCGAGGGTGGGGCCTTCGCTGGTAATGGCAATTCTGCGAATCGAGGAGAGAATCATGAACTACCTCATTTCGATATAATGAACATATGCTCAATTAACGTCAACCCGAGGGCATGCCTTGAGGCACTTCAACGACGATTACAACCAAGTCATCCATGGCAAAAGGACACGGTTGGCAGCGCCGGGCGATCTGCATGGTTGAATCCGTTAGGGCTCAGGAGTCCTGCCTGGTTGGCGGTCCCAATGCCCCCACGGTTCCCGGGTGTGGCCTCGCCAGAACCTGCGCCCCGAGGGGAACTCCCGCATGTTCTGCCATGACCCGACATTTGGCTTTGAAAAGAAAGAACACGTTGCTCGTCTCATGGCCGAGGGTTATATAGTTTCCTTGTCCCTTGGCCAGGATCAGGTCGGCCTCAGCCAGGTGTCTCAGGAAGGACTCACTGCAGTCTTCGATGACCGTCCCCGGCGCGTCGGAGCCGTTCTCGACCACCTCGACGAGGTTGTCGAGTCCTGCCGTCCGAGCGTCGGCGAAGGTCGCATCATTGAGGACTGGAGCCCCCCGCACGGCCACCGTGACCCGCTCAGGCCCCAGTCGCTCGATCAGGAGACGGTCGAGGATGATCTCTCCGGCGTTGTCTGCCAGATAGAGAATGGACCGGGCCCCCTCGACCTCCCTCCGCAAGGCCTCCTGGTCCCCCATGAGCGGTTCCGACAGGGCCTGTTGGATGGACCGGCGCAAACCCGGACCACCCGCCTGCTTATGGGAGCCCAGATCGACACCATTCCCCGCAATGGCCAGACGTACGGCCAGAGCCAGCGGATCTGGCGCAGCATCGAGCTTGGCTCTCCATTCCGGAAGGAGGCTCAGAACCCTGCGGTTCTGGGCGATCTTCTCCAAACGATAGGGATCCTCGAAACCGAATTCCTCCCGCAACCGGCCATGGATGCGCTGGGACAGGACTGGCGGTGGGCTGTCGAGGTCAATTTCACTGGTCCATTGCGGCACTTCGCGAATTAAAATTTCATGGGAAATTGGGTCCGATGAAATCCGCTTCATTGCCTCAAGGGTCTGGCGAATAAGACATGGGACACAGTCAAGAGCTGCCCTCATCCCCAAGCCTCCTGTTGCTTCCTTGGCTCATTCACCATCCCTTCCGTCACTTGGCATCGGCGCCGGGGGCGCTCGCTCCCAGGCGCTTCTTGATGGCCGCGAGCCGCGATTCCAAGGCTTCCGCCTGGCGCGCCAGGGACCCTGGATCCATGTCTGGCACCAGGTTCTTCCGCGAGCGGGATCCTGGCCTCCCGTCTGTCTGACAACCGCACCGACCGCCGCCACCAAAGCCGCGTCGCGGGCCTGTTCCCATCGGTCCTGTCCCATCCCTTCTTGGCATGTCCTTCTCCCTTAAAACAGAGGGGATTCCCTCGTCATGGCCGTGCCACACGCTGGGCACAGCTTGTGGTTGCTTGATGTTCCTGGTCCATGGGGCTCGTGGTGGCCACATCTGGGGCACAGGCAATCAGCCAGCGGAGTCGTGCCCGCGGGTCCCCCGGGACTGGACCCGCATGCCGCACCTGGCCCCAACCTTCCTTGGCCGGGTCCGCAGCCCTTTCCCTGAGCCCTTGCTCCGGGCCCCTGGCGCAGTCCAGCGCCCCCGTATCCGTGTCCCGCCCGATTCCTGATGTCCCCTTCCTGGTAAATCCCGCTGCGCCGGTGGCAACCGGGCATGCGATTGGTTTCGGACCCCAACCGGCCCTGGAGCCAGTCCTGCATGATCTTCCGTAAATCCCCGGCCACGAAAGGGATCACGTGGATGCCCTGGCTGGCCAGGAGCCGCCGCAGATCTGCGGAGATCGCTCCGCACACCAGTTCCTGGACGCCCAGGCCGGCCAGGGCCTTCGCCCTTTCCATGGGCTGATTCGGGATCAGTCTCGCGACTGTTTCCGTGCGGATGGCACGGTTTTCAACCTCGGCGATCAGGATCCGCTGGGCGGTGTCGAAGACCGGTGTGATCCGGTCTTCCAGGAATGCGAACGCGACTTCCATGCGGAATCCTTTCTCGATTGCCTTCAGTAAGAGCAATCCGCCTGCCATTTCCCATGGGCCCCTTTCTCATCAATCAAGTCAAATCATTCAAGCTGATGAACCCGTCAGCATGCTCCCTGCCGGTCGGCATGGGGTCGCTCCACGAGGACTCTGTCCTGTTGGACAGGTGCACGACCGCTACGGTGAAGTCCCGGCACAGCTCTCAGGAGCGTTTCTTTCCATCAGAGCGGCATGACTTCCTTCACCCACCACACACACCGACGGGAAGGCCGGTTCCAGCCTGGCCTTGACCTGTTCAGCATTGATTCTGCCCTTTGGCCAGCGCCATGGGCCGGTCGGCTGCAAAAACCCAATTTTGCGAGAGTCAAGAACGAAGCTTGCATAGATTGAACATTCTGTTGTACGTTAAAAACTCATTTCAGGAGCCGCTATGAAAAAAATGCTCATCACAACTTCATTAAGCTTATTCGTCCTACCGGCGATAGCCCAGGCGCCCCAAGGCTGGGTAGGCCTGCAGGGCGGCTATGACTTCCAAGGACAAAAATCCAGAGGCGCCAAGGACAATGCCATTGTCGGCGTGACTGTTGGCACCTGGTTCTCCCCCCATTGGGGCGCCGATCTCGACCTGCTGGGCACCCAGCTCAAGTCCAACGTCACCGGGAACAAGAATGATGAATTCCACCTGGACGCCTCCCTTCTGCTGAACCTCGCTCCCACCCTCGGCACCTGGGTGCCCTATCTCCGCGCAGGCGCCGGCGCAACCCGCGTGGACAACCCCTTCTCGTTCTCCGCGGGCTACACCAACCGCTTCAACTACCAGGGCGGTGTGGGGGTCCAGGCGCACCCAGGCGACCATCTCATGCTGGGCCTGGAAGCCCGGGCGATCCGCATCGATACCCAGATCGCCTATAACGAAATGATTGGTCTTTTCACCATAGGCTACCGCTGGGGGGCCCCTGCGCCCATGCCCGCGCCGGTGGCCGTGACCGCTCCGGCGCCTCCCCCGCCCCCGCCGCCGCCGCCGCCGCCGGTCGTCGAACCCCCGCCTCCTCCCCCGGAACCCGCGCCGGTCGTGGTCGCCCCTCCGCCTCCGCCTCCCCCGCCCGCCAAGATTGTCCTGGATGAAGCCGTTCTGCACTTCGCCAACGGCAAGGCCGTGATTCCCCCAGAGGGCATCGACGCCGTCCAGAAGGTCGCGGAAAGCCTCAAGTCCTATCAGGGCCAGTACACCCTGGTCGTGACCGGCTATACCAGCTCCACCGGCAAGGCCGCCTTCAACAAGGTGCTGAGCAAGCGCCGCGCGGTTGCCGTGTCCAAGGTCCTGGCGGACTCGGGCATCCCTGCCGATTCCATCAAGGCCGTCGGCGCCGGCTTCGAAAACCCGATCGGCGACAACAAGACCAAAGAAGGCCAGGCCAAGAACCGCCGGGTCGAGATCGACGTGAACGCGCCGGGCGCCGAAGTAACCAAAGTAGAGACCGCACCCACGAACTGAACAGCAGCCTGAAGAAAAGGGTCCGTCGCTGTTTGGGGTGGGTGAACACTCCCTAGGGGTGCGTCCATGCACCCCTGCTCCTAAAAGAAAAAGGGGGACAATTGACCGGGTGGCCCTTGACCATCCATCTTGACCTCCCCAAAGGCCAACACCCACCTGATGAATATTTCTTAGCGTACGTAAATTCCCCTTCGGTGCTGTGACCCCTCATTGGACGCTGAATGGGGCTCGGTCGGAAGCGATGCGCCCTTCTGCACTCCCCGTTCCACTCAGACCGTGACTGTGGGCAGTTACCCAGTGACCTTCAGCGTGAACCAGCGCAACGCCTGTCTCTTCCTCGGCCTGGTGGTCCGGTAAGGGGCAACCGGTAGCCAGAACCCGGCCGACGCTGCGGCGATGGATCAGCAGTCGCCGAGCGATCTCCCCCTGGCTGAGCCCCTCAGCCGCCAGCTTTCGAACCGATTTAGCCTTCTCCCGGGCTTTGGCTGGTCGCCCGTTTGGCTTCCCGTTGGCGCGGGCATGAGCGATTCCGGTCTTCACCCGCTCCCGGATCAGCTCCCGCTCGTAGTCCGCGAACACCCCCTGGAGCCCGGCCATGGCTCTCCCGCTTGGCTTGGTGAAGTCCAGGGCCTCCGTGAGGCTCACGAACCCCACGCCCAGCTCCTGCAACTCGTTGAGGGTCGTCGCCAGGTCCGCCATGCTCCGGCCCCAGCGGTCGAGCTTCCATACCAGCACCACGTCGATGTCCCGCCTCCGGGCGGCCTTCATGATCTCTGCCCGTTTGGGACGGCTGTCCTTAGCTCGTGAAGCCTGCTCCTCCAGCCGCTGGGTGAGGGTCCAGCCCCGGTTGGCCGCATACTCCTCCAGGCACTGGATCTGGAGCGGGAGGGGCTGCTGGTCCGCCGTGCTCACCCTGGCGCAGATGGCTGCCCGCATCGATCCCCAGGTCGGCGTAACCGGCCCGCGCGCGTTCCCATAACCCGTCGGGCCCCGAGGGGGTGAGTACACACACCCCCTCGGATTCCAGGGAATCGTGATGGACCTTGAGCCCAAACCCACATTGTTATCTTCCGAATGCAACATCGCGGAATTCGGCTTGCTTTGTCGATGCGAGCGCGAACGTAAGTGTCGGCTATGCTCATGGGAATTCTCCCCTGCCGGATGCAAGCGGGCACGGGTCCTGCGGGAAGCCTTCCCAGTGGGAAGTGCCATTCCCTCTTCAATGGATCAGCCTCGTCGGGACCGCCCGTCCTGATTGGGGAGGGGCATACCCAGCTTCTTCATGCGGCGAAAGAGTGTGCTCTTGTGGATATTGAGTTCCTTCGCGGCAGCTAGACGATTGAATCCGTTACGTTCCAACGCACCACGGATGGACTGGGTATCCAGGAGATCATGGGCCAGTCGTACGGGCTGTCCCGCGCTCCCAGACGTGCCATGGCATCGCAGCTCTTCCGGAAGGTGCTCCATACGAATGGGACCGCCCTGACAGAGGATGAAGGCCCGCTCGATGGCGTTCTCCAGCTCCCTCACGTTGCCCGGCCAGCGATGGGCCATGAGCATGGAAAGGGCTTCTGCGGACACGCCCGGGACAGATTTGCCTTGGAGGTGGTTGAAGCGTGCCACGAACTGGTCCACCAGCAGGGGGAGGTCTTCGATACGGCGCCGCAGGGGCGGCAACTCCACCCGGATCACGTTCACTCGATAGTAGAGGTCCTCCCGGAAGGTGCCCTTTCGCATCTGCTCGGCAAGGTCCTGGTTGGTGGCAACGATGATCCGCGCGTCCGTGGTTTCGGAGCGGGTGGCACCCAGCGGTTCGAAAGTGCGCTCCTGCAGCACCCGCAGCAGCCTCACCTGAAGCGCCTGGCTTACCTCGCCGATCTCGTCGAGGAAGAGGGTGCCGCCCCTGGCCAGGGCGAAACGCCCAGGCTTGTCCTTGGCTGCGCCGGTAAAGGCTCCGGCCTTGTAGCCGAAGAATTCGGATTCCAGGAGGGTATCGGGCAGGGCCCCGCAGTTGACGGCGATGAACGGGCCTTCCCGGCGTGGGCTGAGGGCGTGGATCGTGTGGGCCGCCAGTTCCTTGCCTGTCCCACTCTCGCCCTGGATCAGGACGGTGCTGGGACTCGCGGCGATGGCGGGCAGCACCTCGAAGAGTTTCTGCATGGCGGGGCTCCGGCTCACCAGATCCCCCACCCGGACTTTCCCCAACAACTCCAGCCGCAGGGTCTCCACCTCGGACAGGTCGCGGAACGTTTCGGCTCCGCCGATCACCTGGCCGTCAGAATCCCTCAGGACGGCGGTGCTGACACTGATGGGAATCCGGTTGCCGTCCACGTCGATGATATACCCGGATTTGCCGATGATGGGCCGACCCGTCTCCCGGGTCTGCCGCAGCGCGCAGTCGGCTTCGCACATGCTGGAGCGGAACACCTCCGAACAGCGTTGACTGATGGCTTCCTCCCGGGAAACGCCCGTGATCTCCTCCGCTGCTCGGTTGAAGGAACAGACTCGCCACTCCGAATCCACCGTGAAGACCCCGTCAGAGATGCTCTCCAGGATCACTTCGGTGGGCGAAAGCGGGGGGCTGGCCTTGCTTCTCCCCTGGGTCACCGTGGCCTCCTCCCGGAATCCTTGACCAGAGCGCGCGATGGCAGGCCTCCAACCGGGGGATCCGATCGCGTGATGCCCTCGAGGCTTCTGCCCCCTGACACCCTTGGGCACGCAGTTCGGGCGGGATCTTCAATCATAGGCAACCCTGGTCCCTTCCTCGGTCAGTGTGGGCTCGATGCGCTGTTGCCACTTGGTCGACTGCCAGGTCTTCAGTTCCTGATGGGTCAGGTAGTAGTTCTGGGGGATGGGATGGGAACCGATGACGACCTCCAACCCGTATTTCGCCGGGATGAACCGGGTGAACGTGTCGAGGTGCTCGCAAGGCGGATAGCCCACGAGCATGCAGGTGGCCAAATGGATCACGTCAACGCCATGTTTCTTCATCTCGGCGGGCACGTATTCGACGTTGCCGCCAGGGCATCCCCCGCAGTTGGCGAACCCCACCAGCTGGACCTCCTCGTTCCGGTAGCGGGCTAAGGCGCCTTCGCGCTCGTGAAGCGCCCGAAGGCACTTGCCTCCAGCGCAGGTGTGGTAGCGATTGCAGATGATGATGCCGAGTCTTTTCACGAAAGGTCTCCTGGATGGGGAACGGCATCTGGCGCGCGGGTTTCTGGGCTTGTGGCGGACGGGCGAGCTCTACCCCGGGCATGGACCTATTGTTGAGGCCCTCCGAGGCTGATATAAAGCATATGCTCACTATTGGGTGACAGGATCGGGGTTCCCGGCACCAACCGGAAAAAGCAGACAGGCAAACCATGACGCTGAATCCAGCCAGTCAACCCGGACCTGACCCTCACCTGGGCATGACCAAGCACCTCTGTGCCCCGGCCACGCCCCGGGCGGGCCAGTCAGCCCTGAATGCCCTTCACTGGGCACACGTCGCAGGGGGACGGGGTGCCTTGGGCTTGGGCGGCCTTAGCCGGGCAGCGTTCGCAGCGCTCCGGACCGATCATGCAGAAGGAACCGCCTTCGATGCGCAGGGCGCAGCCTTCCACCAGCGCCCTGGTGACCTTCCGGTGTGCCGCGTCCAGCACCCGGCCGAAGGTCGCCCGGGACACCGCCATGCGCTCGGCCGCCGCCTGCTGATACAGGCCCTCCTTGTGGGCCAGCCGGAGGGCTTCCAGTTCCTCCACGGACAACACGACTTCCTCCAGCACCGACAGCGGTACGGCTCGGGGCTTGAAATAGCTCACCCCGGGCATTTCCTCGACGCGCTTGCAGCAGGGACGACGGGCCAAGGCTTCCTCCGGGACCAGTGTCCAGGCAAGCACGTGACCTTGGCAAGGCAACAAATCGATTTCCCCAGGCTTGACAGAATCGGATAACAATATAACTTTATGGTTGTAAGGTGAAACCATGAGCGCCATCCCCATCAACGACCAGGTCCTCGAGGACGTCAGTCGCATCTTCGGCTCGCTGGGCGATGTGTCCCGCCTGAAGCTGCTCCGGGCGCTCCTGGACGCGCACGAACCCCTGTCCCAGGGCGTCCTGGTGGAACGAACCGGGCTGTCCCAGGCCAACGCGAGCAAACACCTGGCCTTCCTGGGCCAGGTCGGGCTGGTGACCCGGGAACCCCGCGGCAACCTGGTGTTCTTCCTGCCGGTCAGCCCGTTCGTCGACCACGTCTGCGAGCTCGTATGTGGTCATGTGACGGAGCGGATCCAGAAGGCCTATCGCTCCCTGAAGTGAATTCCAGCAAAGGAATCCCGGAATGTTCGAACGCCTGCTCATCCTGCTACCGATGGTCGCCCTGACGCTTCAGGGCCAGACGCCCCTGTCCATCCAGGACGCGATCCGCACCGCCTGGAGCGGCCAGGCCGGGCTGCAGGCCGGAGCCGCCCGGGTGGACCAGGCCCGGGCCCAGGCCGCCGCGCAGGCCCGTCTGTGGCTGCCCGCCGTCACCCTGGGCATGGGCTACATCCGCACCGACGAGCCCATGCAGGCGTTCGGCACCCGGCTAGATGAAGCCCGCATCACCCAGGCCGACTTCCTGCCCGCCAACCTGAACCGGCCGGCCGCGGTCTCCGGCACGGGGGCGACCTTGACCCTGTCCCAGCCGCTCTATGCGGGGGGCCGCCTAGACGCCACCCGGCGGGCCGGCCAGGCCATGGCCGGCGCCGAGGCGGCCAGTCAGGAGCAGCGCAAGCAGCAGGCGGCCCTGGCCATCACCCAGGTCTACTTCGGGGCCCAGATGGCCGAGCAGGGCGTGCGTTATGCCGAGGACAGCCTGAAGCAGGCCGTGGCGACCGACGCGTTCGTCCAGGCCCGGGTGGCCGAGGGCCTGCTGCTCCGATCCGACGGGGAGCGCACCCAGGCCTACCGGGCCCAGTGCGAGGTGGGCCTGCTGGAAGCCCGGGCACGGGTGGCGTCGGCTCGCTCCGGGCTGGCCCTCCTGGTGGGCGTGGACGTGGCCGCGGCCCCGCTCAGCACCCCCCTGGATGCCCCGGCCGCGGTGGCGGCCACAGAAAGCGGACAGCGCCAGGACCTGGCGGCCATGCGCCAGCAGGCCACGGCCGCCCAGGAAGGGGTGAAGGCGGCCCAGGCCAGCTTGAAGCCGGAAGTGGGCGTCCAGCTCACGGCCGGCACCCTGCGCCAGGCCTGGGATGTGGGCGGCAACTGGACCACCCTCAGCGTGGGCGCCAAGTGGACCTTCTCCTTCGCCGACGGCCAGCGGATCAACGCGGCCCGGGCCGAGGCCCGGGCCGCGGAACTGGCGGTGCACTGGCAGGAGGCGGTGGCCGACCGGGAAGTCCAGGAGGCCCGCCGGGCGGTGCAGACCGCCCAGGCCAAGATCGCCTTCGCCCGCACCGCCGTGACGGCGTCGGAATCGGTACGCGCCATCCGCACCGCCCGGCACCGGGAGGGCCTGCTGCCGCTGGTGGAGGTCCTGGACGCCGAGACCAGCCTGACCGGATCCCGGACCCTGCTGCTGGCCAGCCAACTGGATCTGCGCCTGGGCGAAGCCCAGCAGGCCCTGGCCCTGGGCCAACCCATCGAAGACGTGAAGGAGTAACACCGTGAAACGCATCCTGCCCCTGTCGCTCCTGACCCTTCTGCTGGCGGGCCTGGCCTGTGGCCGCCGCGAGACCGCCGGAGGCGCACCCCTACCCCCGGCCATGGCCACGGCCACCGTGCACCTATGCGCCCAGGCGCCTGCCCAGGACATCGGATGGGTGGCCGTGACCCTCGCCGCCAGCCAGCGGGCGACGCTGGCCACTCGGCTGGCCGCATCGGTGCGGCGGGTCCACGTCACCGAGGGCCAGCGGGTGGCCGCGGGGGCGCTGCTGGTGAGCCTGGTCGACGAGGATCTGCAGGCCGGCCGCCAGGCGGCGGAGACCGCCGTGGCCACCGCCCAGACTCAGGTCCGGCGCATGGAGCGTCTGGCCGCCCAGGACGCCGCCACGCCGGCCGAACGGGACCAGGCCCAGGTGCAGCTGGCCCAGGCCCGGGCCGGGCTGGCCGGGGTGCAGGCTAACCTCGGCTACACCCAGATCCGGGCGCCGTTCGCCGGGGTGGTCCAGACCCGCCGGGTCAACGAAGGCGACTTCGTCAGTCCCGGCACACCGCTGCTGGAGCTGGAAGGGCAGGGCGCCCTGGAGTTCACCGGCAGCGTCTCCGCGGCCGAGGCCAGGGGGCTGAAGCTGGGGCAGACGGTGCCGTTCGAATGCGAAGGCCAGACCGGCACGGCGCAGATCACCGGCCTGGCCACCGGCGGCGACCCCGTTTCCCAGCGCGGCAGCCTGAGAGCCCGGGTGGTCAAGGGCATGGACGGGTTGCGCAGCGGCGCCTTCGGGCGGCTGCGGGTGCCCGGGGTCAGCGCCGCGAGTCAGGATATGACTGTGCCGGCCAGCGCCATGGTGCGCCGGGGCGAGCTGAATGGGGTGTTTCTGGCCCGGGGCGGCCTCGCCCAGCTGCGCTGGCTGTCGCTGGGCGCGGTTCAGGGTGACCGGATCGCGGTGCGCGCGGGGCTGGCCCAGGGGGACCTGGTGATCGACGCCCCCGCCGGCCTCCAGGACGGCCAGCCCATCGAGGTGGCCCGATGAACGAGACCCCCCATCTGGGCTTGGCCGGCCGGCTGGCCAAGACCTTCCTGCGCAGCAAGCTCACCCCGCTGATCGTGCTGGCTTCGCTGATGCTGGGTGTGATGGCGGTGGTGCTCACCCCCCGCGAGGAGGAGCCGCAGATCATCGTGCCCATGGTGGACATCTACGTGCCCATGCCCGGGGCGAGTTCCCGGGAGGTGGAAAGCCAGATCACCACGCCGCTGGAGAAGCGGCTGTGGGGCATCCCCGGGGTGGAGTACCTGTACAGCACCAGCCAGCCTGGCATGGCCCTGATCACGGTGCGCTTCAGGGTGAACGAGCCGCAGGAGCCCAGCCTGGTGAAGCTGCACCAGGAACTGGACGCCAACGCCGATCTGCTGCCCAGCGGGGCCATGAAGCCGCTGGTGCGTCTGCTCACCATCGACGACGTGCCCTTCCTGGGCCTGACCCTGCATGGCCGTGGCCAGACCCCGGGCCAGCTCCGTTCCCTGGGCGAAGCCCTGGCCCGGGAACTGAGTGCCGTGCCGGCCACGGCCCAGGTCAAGGTCATCGGCGGGGCCCGGCGCATGGTTCGGATCGAGCCCGATCCGGATCGGCTGCGCGCCCTGGGCCTGAGCCTGGGCGAGCTCCAGCCGGCCCTGCAGTCCGCCGAGGCCCAGCTGCCCGCCGGCGCCCTGGTGGATCACGACCAGCGCACCGTGCTGGAGGCCACCGGCTTCATCCTCCAGGCCGCAGACCTGAACCGCCTGGTGGTGGCGGTGAAGAACGGCCGGCCGATCTTTCTGGGCGACGTGGCCGTGGTGAGCGATGGGCCGGAACCGGAGCCTCCGGTGGTCCAGTTCGGCAGCCGGACCGGCTTCGAACCGGCGGTGACGGTGACCCTGTCCAAGCGCACCGGCGCCAACGCCACCCAGCTGGCCGATACGGTGCTGGCCAAGGTCGCAGCGCTGCGCGGCGGTCTGCTGCCCAGGGACCTGGACCTCACCGTCACCCGCAACTACGGCGAAACGGCTGGGGACAAGTCGAACGAGCTGATCGAGCACCTGCTGATCGCTACCTTGAGCGTCATCACCCTGATCCTGCTGGCCATGGGCTGGCGCTCGGCGGTGGTGGTGGGGGTGGCGGTGCCGGTCACCCTGGCCCTGACCCTGCTCATCACCTACCTGTTCGGCTACACCCTGAACCGGGTCACCCTGTTTGCGCTGATCTTTTCCATCGGCATCCTGGTGGATGACGCCATCGTGGTGGTGGAGAACATCCACCGGCACATGCACCTGCCCGGGCCACGCCGGCCCTTCGCCGAGGTGGTGATCGAGGCGGTGGCGGAGGTGGGCAATCCGACCATCCTGGCCACCTTCGCGGTGATCGCCGCGATCCTACCCATGGCCTTCGTGCGCGGGCTGATGGGGCCCTACATGCGGCCGATCCCGGTGGGCGCCAGCGTGGCCATGGTGTTCAGCCTGCTGATCGCCTTCGTCATCAGCCCCTGGGCGGCGCTCAAGGTGTTCCGCTCCGAGGCCCATCTGTCGGATACGGACCCGGGCGGCCTGCACCCGGCCACTGGCGACCACACCGCGCCCGAGCCCCTGCCGGACCGGGAGGCGGATCCCGAAGATTCCCGCCTCACCCGCCTCTACCGGCGGGCCATCGGCGCTCTGATCGGCCAGCCCGCGGTGCGCTGGGGCTTCTTCATCGGGGTGGTCGTCCTATTGCTGGGGGCCATGTCGCTGGTGGGCTTCGGGGTGGTGAAGGTGAAGATGCTGCCCTTCGACAACAAGTCCGAGTTCATGGTCCAGTTGGACCTGCCCGCCGGGACCCCGCGGGAGGACGCCCTGGCCCTGGGCCAGGATCTGGCCCGCCGGCTCCTGGGCGAACCGGTGGTGCGGGACGTCCAGGTCTATTCCGGCACGGCCGCGCCGTTCACCTTCGTGGGCATGGTCCGGCACAGCTTCCTGCGCCAGGAGGACCGGATGGTGGACCTGCAGGTCAACCTGGTCGGCAAGGGCGAGCGCAGGGAGCAGAGCCACGCCATCGCCGTGCGGCTCCGGCCGGAACTGCTCAAGCTGCCCATGCCCGCTGGCACGCGGCTGAAGATCGTCGAGATCCCGCCCGGCCCGCCGGTCATGGACACCCTGGTGGCCGAAGTCTACGGCCCCAGCGAGGCCGAGCGGCAGCGCTATGCCGGCGCGGTGGAACAGGCCTTCCGCGGCGTGGACGGGGTGGTGGATGTGGACAGCACCCTCGATCCGACCAGCCCCAAGCTCTCCCTGGTCCTGGACCGGGAGAAGGCCGCCCTGCAGGGGGTCGCCCCCGCCCAGGTGATCCAGACGCTATCCATGGCCGGCCAGGGCCAGACCCTGGGCAGCTTCCACGTGGACCGGGGCGCGACCCAGGTGCCGGTGATCCTCCAGCTGGAAAGCCGTCAGCGCCAGCGGCTGGAGCCATTGCTGCAGTTGACCGTCCTCGGCGCTCGGGGTCCGGTGCCGTTGGCCGAACTGGTCCAGGTGCGGGAAGGCCGGGAGAACGCCGCCATCTTCCACGAGAATCTCATGCCGGTGACCTATGTGTTCGGGGATCTGGCCGGGGCCATCGAGAGTCCGGTCTATGCCCTGGCCGCCCTGAACCGGAAGATCGACGCCATCCCGGGCACCGGCGGCAAGCCGGTGGCCCGCCTGGGACTCGCCCACCCGGACCATACCGAGAACCTGGTGATGAAGTGGGACGGCGAATGGCACATCACCCTGGAGGTGTTCCGGGACCTGGGCCTGGCCTTTGCCGTGGTGCTGGTGCTGATCTACATCCTCGTGGTGGGCTGGTTCGAGAGCTTCGTGGTGCCCATGGTGATCCTGGTGCCGATACCGCTGTCGCTCATCGGCATCATTCCGGCCCACGGGATCCTGGGCGCCTTCTTCACCGCCACCAGCATGATCGGCTTCATCGCCGGGGCCGGTATCATCGTCCGCAACAGCATCATCCTGGTGGATTTCATCGAACTGAAGCTCAAGGACGGGATGGCGCTGGAAGCGGCCGTGGTGGAGGCGGGCGTGGTCCGGTTCCGGCCCATGCTGCTCACCGCCGCCGCAGTCATGGTCGGTTCCAGCGTCATGCTGGCCGATCCGATCTTCCAGGGGCTGGCCATCAGCCTGATGGCGGGTGAGGTGGCGGCCACCCTGCTGTCCCGGTTCGCCGTGCCAGTCCTCTACTACCTGGTCGCTCGCCATGGTCGCGCGGCCGAACTGCAGCGCATGGCTCAGCCCATGCCCGATCCCGCCCTCAGCTGCACCCTTCCATCCAAGGAGGCTTGACCCATGAACGTCGATCGCATCGTCCACTCCGCCGCCGGAACCATGATCCTGGGCAGTCTCGCCCTCGCCCACTGGCACAGCCCCTACTGGTTCTGGCTTACTGCCTTCGTCGGTGCCAACCTGCTGCAGAGCGGGCTCACCAACTGGTGCCTGCTGTCCAGCATCCTATCCCGGCTGGGGGTGTCCACCCAGGGCGCCTGCGGCCTGAAGGGCTGATCGGTGGCCCTCCCCTTCGATTTCAAGCGGGTCGCCCTGGGGCTGGTCCTGGGAGCCTCCGCCGGCTTCGTCTACCAGAAGCTGGTGGGCTGCCGCACCGGCACCTGCCCGCTCACGGCCACGCCGCTCAGGGCCATGAGCTACGGGGCCCTCATCGGCCTCCTGTTCGCCCTGGGCGGATGCTCGCACGGGACCCGGCCCGGGGCGGGCTTGAAAGCCTCCGGTCAGGCGATGCCGGTGACACCTCCGTCCGCCGTCCTCCACCTCACGACCGGCACGTTCGATCCGATCCGGAACCAGAAAATGCCGGTGCTCATCGACTTCTGGGCGCCCTGGTGCGGTCCTTGCCGGGTCCAGGGCTCCATCCTGGAGCAGGTCGCCACGGGGATCGGGAACCAGGCCCTCGTCGCCAAGGTCAATGTCGACGAGGAGGCCGGGCTCGCCGCCACCTTCGGCATCCAGGTGCTCCCCACCCTGGTGATCCTGAAGGGCGGCAGGGTGGTCCAGCGCTTCACCGGCGTGCAGTACGCCAAACCCCTGATCCGGGCCCTCCAGGCAGCCGGTTCTTGACCTCGCTCAACCCAGAGGAACCTCATGGAAACCACCCCCCTGATTCTCACCGGCACCGGCGTCGTCGCCCTGGTGCTCGCCCTGCGCACCTTTTTCGCCAATCGTTCCGGACTTTCCAAGGAGGAGATCAAGGCGCTGATGGATCAGGGTGCCATGATCCTGGACGTGCGCACGCCGGGTGAATTCAGCCGGGGCCATGCGCCCGGGAGCCGGAATGTTCCGCTGGACCGCCTTCCCAGTCAGATGAAGGCGCTGGACCGCAGCAAGCCCATCCTGGTCTGTTGCGCCTCCGGCGCCCGGAGCGCCGCCGCCAAGGCCATGCTGGACGAGGCCGGGTTCACCCAGGTCCGGAATGCCGGCTCATGGCAACGGGTCATGTCTTAGTTTAATCTGGCGAACCAGGTCCGGTGATCCAGCCCCACTTGGCGAAAATGGATCTTCCCTCCGTCTATATAAGTAGTTAGTTTAAGATTCGCGGTTCGATGGCTATTTGAGAGCCATGTAGGCGGCCTTCACCCGGTCGGTCACGTGGCCACAGACCAACTCACAGATATTGCCCACCAGCGGCATCACCGGCTGGAAATAGACCCTATTGCCCTGGGCATCCCGGATGACCAGGCCGGCCCGGACCATCTGGGCAAGATGCTTGCTCGTGTTGGCCTGGGAGAGCCCGGTTGCCTGTACCAAAGCCCCCTGGCTCATGGGATCCTCGGCCTCCAGAAGGGTCTTGAGGATCTTCAACCGGGAGGCATCACCCAGGGCAAGGAAGAGTTGGCTCACTTCCTCGATCATCGGATCGGTCAGGGGGGTCCGGCTCATCCAATCTCCAGCTAGATCATACAATCATACCGTTATGTAGGGATGCCCCCACTGGACATTAGTCCCGCACGGACATAAACGACAAGTGGTGGGCGAAGCCCCCCAGCAGCCGCCAGGAGGGGGCATCCTGCGGGTCAACGCACCCAGCCCACCACACCTGCCAAGGCTCCGAGACCCAGAACAAAGGCTGGGTGCCAGCGGTAGCGGAGCAGAAGCACCAAGGACCCGATGAAGAAGACCCAGCCGCCCAAGCCGTGAAGGGCGCCCGGCGCCAACAGCGCCGCGGCCCCGAGGATCAGGCCCACTACGGTCGGGGCGAGGCCCGCCAGAAGGTTCTGCACCTGGTGAAGATCCTTCAGGCGACTGTAGAAGTGGGAAAGGATGGCCATCAACACCAAGGCCGGAGCGAAGAGCGCCAGGGTTGCCACCACAGCTCCAAGCACTCCGTGCATCTTATAGCCGGCAAAGGTGGCCAGTACGGCGATGGGGCCTGGGGTCAGGTTGCTGATGGCGACCCCATCCAGGAATTCCCTGGGGCTCAACCAGCCAAGGGACACGACCAGTCTCTGGTGAAGGATCGGCACCAGGACAAAGCCGCCGCCGAAGAACAGGAAGCCCACCTTCAGGAAGGTCCAGGCCATGCCCCCCAGCGCAGAGGCGATGGCAAGCGCTTTCAGGGGGAAAACGCCGAGAGCCAGGAGGGGTTGGGTGGTACCCCCGTCCGTATCCTGATTGGGTCTTCCGCCAAGTGTCGACTTTCCCGCCCACAGGCCCGCCGCCGCGCCTCCGAGGAGCGCCAACAGGCTGTTCACTTTGAAGAGCACCAGCACCAAGGCGAGGGCCACCAGAAGCCCGGCGGGCCACGTGCGAACCGCCTTGCGTCCCATGGACCAGGCGGCGCTGGAGATGAGGGCTATGACCACGGGCCCAAGACCCAGGAGAGCCGTCTGCAAAGCCGGGAGCGCGTGAAAGCTGAAATAGAGCCATGACAGCAGGATCACCAAGGCCACCGAGGGAGCCAGGAAGGCCCCGGCACAGGCCAGGGCGCCCAGCATGCCGAACCGGCGATGGCCCAAGAAAAAGGCGGTGTTCACAGCGGCCGGCCCCAGGATCTGTCCCAGGGCTACACCATGCAGGAATTCTTCAGGGTCCATCAGCTTCCGGCGCTGGATCAGTTCCTGCTCCAACAGCGCCACCACCGCAAGACCGCCGCCGAAGCCGATGGCGCCAAATTTGAGGAAGAGCAGGGCCAGCGCTCCCAGTGAGGGCCGCTTCTCTTGTTTCCTGGTCGCCTGGCGAGGGTACCCATCACTCACGCTTTGTTTCACCAATGTCCCATCAAGTCTTGGCTCCGTCCTCCATGATAAATGGGGTTCGATGAATTGCCCGGGCCATTCCCAGCGGGGGGAAAGAAGGATCCCAGTTGATTCAATCCGGTGGCTTTGGCGGTTCCTGCAAGGCATGGTGCCAGAACTCTGAGGCAAGGCCGGCCAGGGCACCGCTGCCACGGGCCCAGGAAAAAGTCCGAACGATCCTCATGTCTGGGATGGGGATCACTTCCATGCTTCTGTTCGCCAGTTCCCTCTGAATGCTCCAGAGGGAGAGAAACCCGATGCCAAGCCCCGCCAGAACACATGATTTGACGGTTTCGGTATCCCCGACGACCAGATCGGAGGGCCGGGTCTGTATCGGGACATGCGCCTTGAGGAACGCGCGTTCCAGCACGGCCCGAGTGCCTGAACCCAACTCCCGGCGGATCAACGGGACTCCGGCAAGATCCGCCGCCTTCCGGACCGCCGCGAGGTTGGGCGGAGCCCCGGATGGGCGCACCGCCACGAGTTCATCCTGGAGGTAGGGCTCCAGCGATACCCCTGGGGCCTTGGTCAAGCCTTCCACGAGTCCAAGGGCGATCCGGCCTTCCCGGATCCAGCGGAGAACTTCGTCCGTATTTCCCACTTCCAGGGTGACGGTCACCAGGCGATGGTCGGGTAGGAAGCTCTGGAGCAGCTTCGGAATGATATAGGCCGCTGCGGTCGTGCTCGCCCCCAGACGAAGCTCCCCCGTCCTGGCCTGTTCTCCCAGCATGCCTTCGGCCGCTTCGGCAAGCAGGTCGTGGACCTTGCGTGCATAGTCCAGCAACTGCCGGCCGCGCTCCGTGAGTTGCATGCCTTTGATGTGGCGCAAGAATAAGGGATGCCCGACTTCGGCTTCCAGTTGGCGGATCTGGGCGGTTACCGCGGGCTGGGAAAGGTTCAGCAGGCGTGCGGCAGCGGATACCTGGGCGCTGCGGGCCACAACCAGGAAGGTTTCCAGTCGGCGGGAATCGAGAGCGTTGGTTACTTGGGAGGACATGCCTCATTCCAGCGGTTCGGGACAGGAAAGTCCATCAGGAATTCTGATGGACCATCTGGAATATGAATTTACTCTTTGAATACTTACAGCCTAACTTAAAATCCATGAGCCTAACGGACGCTTCCTTCTCACCCTTATCCCGGATCGCCCTCCCGCTCTTGGTCCTTGGCGCTCTCCTCGCCTTGACCCCCCTGGCTTCCTCAGCCATGGCCCTGGTCGCGGGAGCGGTGATCGCCCTGACCGTCGGTAACCCGGTCCACGCCCTGACCCACCGCTGGACCCACCGTCTCCTGCCCCTGGCGGTGGTGGGCCTCGGCGCCGAAATGAACCTGGGCACAGTGGCCCGGGTGGGACTGCATGGCCTCGGCTACACGGCCATCAGCCTGACCTTCGTCATGGCGACCGGAATGCTGCTGGGGCGGTTCCTCAAGGTCGACCGGGACGCGGGTCTCCTGATCAGTGTGGGGACTGCCATCTGCGGCGGCAGCGCGATCGCAGCAGCAGCCCCGGTGCTCCGGGCCCGTCCTCACCAGGTATCTGTGGCGCTGGCTACGGTGTTCCTCCTCAACGGCGTGGCGCTGGTCCTGTTCCCGCCCATCGGCCACCTGGCTGGCTTGAGCCAGAACGCCTTCGGGCTTTGGGCGGCCCTGGCCATCCATGACACCAGCTCCGTGGTGGGTGCGGGGCTGGCTTACGGTCCCCGCGCCTTGGCGGTGGCGACCACGGTGAAGCTGGCCCGGGCCCTGTGGATCGTGCCCATGACCCTTGGGCTAGGCTACATGGTCGCCAGACGGCAAAGGCAGGCTGGGGCGGATGGATACGGGATGGCGGCCGAGGAGACCGGACCGGTGAAGAAGCCCTGGTTCATCGGGGGCTTCCTGCTGGTGGCGGCGTTAGTGACCTGGATCCCGGGTCTGCAGCGGGCGGGCCATCTCGTCGCCACAGGGGCACATCATGTCCTGGTGCTGACCCTCTTCCTCATCGGCGCCGGCTTGAGCCGGGAGGCGCTGCGGACCGTGGGGTTTCGGCCTTTCATCCAGGGCTTGGTACTTTGGCTGATCGTCGCTTCCCTTGGGTTGGGCGCTGTCCGGGTGGGGCTGCTGTCGATATGATCGAAACAACCCCCACAGCACGCGGTAATGGGGCCAATCCTGGGCAATGAGATCCAGGTGCTGAGCTCGAACCCCGGCCCGGTGGTTGACGAATTGTTCCACTGGTACGAGAACATCCTCCTGCCGGACTTCGAGCCCAAGGGCATGAAGTCCAAGACGGTGCAAAGCCTCGCCGGCTCGCCGCACTGTCATCCCTCCATCGCCAAGTGGTGTGAGGCTTCCGGCAAGAAGGCCTATTCCCTTGAGCGGGATGAACGCTGCAGGGTCCTGGCCGCGTCGGTGGCCCGCCACTGCGCCGTGCTTCTGAATGCGCAGGCAGCCGGAAAGTTCACGCCGGTCACCGCCGTGGACGCCCGCACCAAGGCCTGCATGGGCTGCCATGAGAAGGGCGGCCCCATGGAAAACATGCGGTCCAAGCAAAGCTGCGCTCCCTGCCATTCTGACGAAACCCTGGACCTGAAAGGCCATCAGGAAATCAATCGCTGGGCGGATTAGGCCGGTGGGACTGGCGGGATGACCGCTTGCTTGGAAGGCGGCGGGCTCGCGATCGGTTTCGGGGCGGAGGGCAGGGGCGGGAAGGTCACTGCGACCGCGAAGTAATCCCACCCGAACAGCATGAGGAAACACTGGTCCCCGGCAAGGGGTGTGTTGAATTCGGCCACTCCACGGCCATTTTCGATCGTAAGCCCAGCTTGCTGCCAGGGCCCTTCGGGGGAAGGGGCTACGGCCCCGATCTGGTCCAGGGACGTGCTGGTGAGGCGAAAGCCGGTGGCCGTCTCCTGGCCACCGGGTTGATCTGTAATTCCCCGATCCGCGGTCGAGCCGGCAGCAGGACCACCGCTCCCAGGGCAGCCTGCTCGCCCTCCGGACCGACCATTCCCGCTGGAAAGCTCTTCCCGATCTGGAGAGAGAGGGTGAAGCTGCTTGAGGCTACCCCTGTCACCAGAGCAGTAAATCTTTTGAATAATCGGGATATCATAGCTTGGTAACGGTTAGAAATGGTAAAAATAATTAATTCAATAACAAAGCTATCAGATAAATACAATTCATGCTTTGAAGGCGCTGGGATTAACATGGTGGCGCGGTCCCAGCCCGGTCGGGGCAGGCGTTTCTGGGCACCTCGGCCGCGTCTCGCCCGCCAGGATCCAGGCCATGTCTACGCCCGAAACAGGAACGAACCCTTCCGCCCCAGGACTTACCAGCGACGAGGCGCGAGCCCGGCTGGCGCAGTCCGGTCCGAATGCCATGCCTGATACCGAGACGCCGCTCTGGCGGCTGGCGCTGGCCAAATTCTGGGCCCCGGTTCCCTGGATGCTTGAAGCCGCGATCGTCCTGCAGATCGTGCTCGGCGAGCGGGTGGAAGCCGCGGTCATCGCCGGGCTCCTGGTGTTCAACGCCGCGCTTGGGTTTTTCCAGGAGGGGCGCGCGCAGGCCACCCTCGCCGCCCTGAAATCGCGGCTCGCCCTAACCGTTCCGGTGCGGCGCGACGGGGCCTGGAAGACCCTGCCCGCCGCTGAACTGGTGCCGGGCGACCTGGTGAAGCTGTCCCTGGGCGGGGTGGTGGCTGCCGACGTGAAGCTGGCCGATGGTTCGGTCCTGCTCGATCAATCCATGCTCACCGGCGAATCCGTCCCGGTCGAAGCCGGCCCGGACTTTCAGGCCTTTGCGGGGGCACTGGTGCGGCGCGGCGAAGCCACCGCGCTGGTGACCGCTACCGGGGCGCGCACCAAGTTCGGGCGGACCGCGGAACTGGTCCGCACCGCCCACGTGGAGAGTACCCAGCAGAAAACCGTCGTGCGCGTGGTGCGGAACCTGGCCCTGTTCAACGGGGCCGTCATCGTTTCGCTCGTGACGTATGCCGGCCTCCGCAGGATGCCCGTCGGCGAGATCATCCCGCTGCTGCTCACCTCGGTACTGGCCTCAATCCCGGTGGCGCTGCCCGCCACCTTCACCCTGGCGGCGGTGCTGGGCGCCAGGGCCCTGGCCCGCCTGGGCGTGCTGCCCACGCGGCTGTCCGCCGTGGACGAGGCCGCGACCCTGGACATCCTTTGCTCGGACAAGACCGGGACCCTGACTCGCAACGAACTCACCCTGACCACCGTCCTGCCCGAGGCAGGCTTCGACGAGGCCCACCTTCTGGCATGGGCGGCCCTGGCCAGTTCCGATGGCGGCCAGGATCCTGTGGACATGGCCATCCGCGCGGCCGCCACCAAAGCTCCGATCACCGATCCGGCCCGGGTGACGACGTTCGTCCCCTTCGATCCGGCGACCAAAATGGCCGAGGCGACCGTGGTGGATGCCAAGGGCGCCACCCTGCGGGTGGTAAAGGGGGCCTACGCGGCGGTTTGCAAACAGACTGATGGGGCCGGCACGGCAGCCGCGGAGCGCCAACTTGAGGCCAAGGGCTTCCGGGTGCTCGGGGTGGCAGTGGGAACTGGGAAGGCGCTACGGCTTGCGGGCGTCATCGCCCTGAGCGATCCGCCGCGCGCGGATGCGGCGGAATTGATCAAGGAACTTAGCACGCTGGGGGTGCACACCGTGATGGTGACCGGAGATGCCCCTGCGACGGCGGCGATCATTGCGCGGGCGGTGGGCTTAGAGGGGCCGGTCTGCCCGCCTGGGCCGATTCCTGCGACGCTGGGCCCCGGCGACTTTGCGGTCTTCGCCGGCGTGCTCCCCGAGGACAAGTACCACCTGATCCAGGCGTTCCAGAAAAGCGGACACACCGTAGGCATGTGCGGGGACGGCGCCAATGACGCCCCGGCGCTGCGCCAGGCGCAGATGGGGATCGCGGTCAGCAGTGCGACCGACGTCGCCAAGTCAGCAGCAGGGATCGTGCTCACCCAGCCCGGGCTGGTCGGCGTGGTGGCCGCAGTGAAGGAAGGTCGCCTAATGTTCCAGCGCATCCTCACCTATACCTTGAATTCCGTTACCAAAAAAATCGTGCAGGTGCTCTTCCTCGCCGTGGGCCTGATCATGACCGGGCACGCGATCCTCACCCCCATGTTGATGGTCATCGTCATGATCACGGGCGACTTCCTGGGCATGGCCTTGACCACCGACAACGTGCGGCCGTCGAAGACTCCGGACGCCTGGCGGGTGGGCAACCTGACCTTGGCGGGGGTGGTCATGGGAGTCTCCGAACTGGCGTTCTGCACCGCCGCGTTGGCCTTCGGCAAGTTCCATCTCGGGCTGGGCATGGGCGCTCTGCGAACCCTCGCGTTCCTGGCCCTCGTGTTCGGCAACCAAGCGACCACCTATGCCAATCGGACCCGCGGGAACCTGTGGTCGATCCGCCCCAGCGCCCTGCTCCTGGCCTCCTCGGCGGCCGATCTGCTGATCGCTTCGGTCCTGGCCCATCAAGGGATCGCCATGACGCCGATGCCATTCATGACCATGAGTGAGGCGTTCCTGGGGGCCGTTGCGTTTGCCTTGGTGGTGGACGGTCTCAAGGTCCCCATATTCAAGCGGCTCAGACTGGCCTGACGATGGTTGTGGGTGGCCGCCTACTCGTTGATGGCAGGTTGGGCCTGGATAGCCCAAATATGGGTGGTAACAGTGACGGTAGGCCAGCGCGGAAAAGGATATAGATTCAATTTTGCGCAGGGTCATCTCTTTTCTATTCCTCCACAATCCCCGATGTGATGACCCTGGAACCATCCTTGTCCCACTCGATCAGCACATAGCCGCAGGCGGCGTTCACGATCAGGGTCTGGTCCCGTTTCATGGAACCGAAGCTCTCGTGGACATGGCCGCATAGCACCAAGGCATTCGGCCACCCGAGCCCCTGAAGGTGTCGGGCCAAGGGCCGGTGGCCAACCTGTTCGCCGACCTTTGTTGTGTCCAGGCAACCATAGGGCGGGACGTGGCTGATATAGATCCAGGGCTCTGGGGCTTCCCGAAGCTGGTCGTAAAGTTCGCGTTCAAGGTGGTCATCTTGCCATTCGCGGCTCCAGCCCCAGGTTCCAAATTCTGCCGGCACCCCTTCCAAGCGTACGACATGGCCATCCAGTTCTGCGGGCAAGCGGCACAGCGCCGGATCCTGGAAGCCCTCGATCTCGTGATTGCCTCGCACCAGGGTGGTAACGGCGAAGTCCCGAATGAAGGTGCGCCGGTAGGCCTGCCAGAACTCCCGCTGGGCCTGGAGGCGGTTGCCCACACCCGGGATCTTTCCGAAGTCCGGCAGGAGGTCCCCGCAGAGAACGATCCAGTCCGGGCGCAGGTCGTCGATCAGGTCCGAGGCTGTCTTAAAGTGAAGGCCATGAAGATCGGAGATGGCCAGGATTCGGAGACCGCCTTCCACTGGTTTGTTCAACGGGCTCCCTTCTGAACAGGAGTTTCTGGGGCGGCAGGCCAGCCTGAATCAACGAGACAGGACAGGTCACTCGCTTCCAGAGCGCGAACGAGAACCTGGTAGGTGACACCAATGCATGGGCCTTCCGGAAATTGGTTGAAGCGGACCCAGGTCAGCGGGCCGAAATGCTCGGCCATGAACCCGGCCACCGCGGGGACGACCACCTCCAGCGGCAGCGTGGACTCGAACGTGACCTCGGCCCCATGGCCCCTGAAGCGGATTAGGCCGTACCTCATGGCCTCGAGGATAATGGCAGTGCGCTCGGGCCCACACGCTATCCGCCTTGGCATGGCGGCGATGCGGATCACGGCATCCTCGGGCAGCCCTGCGCTGCGGGCGCACTCTGGGCGCCGGACCCAGTCAGCGTGGTCATCGATCCAATGCCAGTTGCCAGTCTCAGCTATGATCCACGCGCCTTCCTTCATACTCGCTCCTCCACGGCCACGGGGATCCGCTCCCAGGGCATGCCGGGCTGGAAGTGCCCCCAGCGGGCCAACTCATGGTCTGAGTTCAACGCGGCCCTCCAGGATGGGAATCACCTGCCGTTCCAGATCAACATTGACCAGCGTGTCCGGAAAGTTCTCGGTCATGAAAGCCCAGATCGCGCGGAACCGGCGGGATTCGGCATCCTGTTGTATCCGCCTCGCCTTCGCCAAATCGGCTTGGTACTGGATCGGGCTCAGTTCACCCACCCTCAACGAAGCGCGGAGGGCCTTGCGCTGGGCCAGGAAGGCTGCATGGCCGTCGACCCCGCCTTGGGCTGAATCCGATATTTTCTTGAGATACCTGGCCCAGGCTGCTTTGAGTTGCTCCAGGTGCAGGTCCAGGTAAAGCCCAAGCTCGAAGCACTCTTTGAGCAGCCACTGAGCTTCACCATCACCCCGTTCACCGAGATATGATGCGTGCCCCGCCGCGAAGTACGGGATGTGCCTGTCTGAGACTAAGCCAACAAATGGCGACAGAATGCGAACAGCGATATCTCGGGAAGACCTGTAGTAGATTTCCCCGACCACCTCCTGACCTTTGACCTGGATGCGAACTTGCTGCTTTGGTTCCCCTGCTTGATCGTTCATGCGCAGCCTCCGGAGTCTGCGCCCCGTTTAGCAACCATGTTTTACGTCGCGGCAAGTGGGGCTAAAGGACGACGGTCTTGGGCTCGGCTTTTTTCTGGTTTGGTCCAGCACATCGGATCCGCGAATCCTGGGCACCGTGGCGTCTTGCTCGGTTGCGGGCCCCGTGAGGGGCGCTCTTCATGTGATTACCAATTTATCTCAATCCTCCGAGCCGTCAAGAGAGGCAATCGCACGGAGCCGACAATGACCGCTCTTGCCGCCACCTTGACCGAGCTGGCTGACGTGGTCACCGCAACGCGATCCTGCAGGCGAGGCAGGACCCTGTGTTGGCGGCCTTCATCTGGCACCGATCATCGTTCATGTCACCCGTGTGCCGTGCGTGTGTTCCCTTAAGCCTCGGCCCTTTCGCCCTGATCGCGGCTGCCATGGCCTCATCGTCCAGATGGCCATAGTGGCGGCTGATCATACGGTTGTCGGCGCGGCCGAGCGGTTTGCTTAGCGTTCCGCCAGCCCTGCGATAAACTCTCTGCGTATCTGCTCTAGGGCCTGGGCGATATAGTCGCCCTTGGAATCCAGGTCGGCATCTTGGTCCTCCTCCCACCGATCCTCTGCCCAGAGTCGGAAGGTCGGGTGCATTGATTCCGCCAGAGACTCCTTGGATGCAGCCTCGAAAGGGCCGCTAGCCCCGTAATGGGAATTAGTGTTGTAGAAGCTAGGCATGCCACTCCTGGCCTTGATGCATGGGGTGCTACAAGGATACAGGGGAAACCCTCACGAGGGCCGTGCTCCAGACTTCCAAGATGGTGGTCGTGGAAATCCTCACTGAGATGGCGGTCTACCGGTTGCTGGCGGAGCGGCAGGTCATCGTTGCCACCAACACGATATCAACAGGATCTCGGACCGGTCCCCAAAAATTCTTGAAATTTAGGGCATGGCCTGGAAGCTTTCCGACCTATCTCATGGTAGGAAGATCCGTCACATCAGAAACCCACCCCAACTGCGGGGAAGCGAAGCGCATCCCAAAAAGGAGATGAGGAATGTTCTACGAACTCAATGACGACAAGATATTCATAGCAGGTGCGGCTCGTGCCCACCACAAGGTATACCCTCTCGCTGCTATCAGTGAGCCGAACTCACGGTTTCTGGCATCGATTGGTACCGTCGTTCTGAGGAACGGGCAGAACCAGGATTTGGCGTCATACAAGCTCGACCTGGGCCGTGCCTTTCGCCCCCGCGACCTTGCACTCCTTGCCAAGACCACCAAGGAAACCAGAGCCGAACTTCGCAGGGATCCATCGGCTGGGGCTGTTCCGCCTGAGATTATAAGGAGCCTCGCACGGTTGGAGGTAATTGATGTTGGTGCCTATAGCGCTCAGCTAAGGGCAAGGGCCGATGAATTCCTTGCCTTGGCCAACCAGGCGGAGATTAACAGTCCGGCGCTGGCGGCTCTGAACGTGGCCAAAGCAGATGCACTGGGAGCGCTGGTGGCATGGATTCCAGAACTCCTGACATACCCCCAGGAAATTGAGTGCTGACGCGGGTCTCCTCGATGGGGGGTGCGGACCTTAGAATGTCCGCTTTTTGAGCGCCGACGAATCGAATCCTGTCT
>Ga0302190_10000065_pt1 | contig 57357 bp, 61 predicted proteins | sample II_Bog_E2_3_FD_198784 | JGI IMG/M metagenome (GOLD analysis project Ga0302190, IMG submission 198784) | Peat permafrost microbial communities from Stordalen Mire near Abisko, Sweden - II_Bog_E2_3 | ecosystem: Environmental > Terrestrial > Soil > Wetlands > Peat | place: Sweden: Abisko... | reverse complement strand
TCAATTGCTACGAGGCATTTATCCACATCATCGATTCCATGTTCAATCAGCACGCGAAATGGTTGAAGGTCACGGCCGGACTGCCCTGGAGACGCAAAATCGCCTCGCTGAATTACCTACTGGCCTCTCATGTCTGGCAGCAGATGCACAACGGCTTTACTCACCAGGACCCCGGTTTCATCGATCATGTGGTGAACAAAAAGGCTTCCGTGGTGCGTGTCTATCTGCCACCGGATGCCAACTGTCTGCTGTCAGTGTGGGACCACTGTCTGCGCAGCCGCCACTATGTCAACGTGGTGATCGCCGGCAAGTATCAGGCGCCGCAATGGTTGTCGATGGATGCGGCCGTCAAGCACTGCACCGAAGGCATCGGCATCTGGCAGTGGGCGAGCAACGACCAGGGCTTCACGCCCGATGTCGTCATGGCCTGCTGCGGCGATGTGCCTACGCTGGAGACGCTGGCCGCCGTCTCCATCCTCCGCAGGCATCTGCCGGACCTGAAAATCCGCGTCGTGAATGTCGTGGACCTCATGAAGTTGCAGCCCAAAGACGAGCACCCGCACGGCCTCAACGACATGGATTTCGACGACCTCTTCACGAAGGACAGGCCCGTGATCTTCGCCTTCCATGCCTACCCGTGGCTGATCCACCGCCTGACCTACCGTCGCACCAACCATGACAACATCCATGTCCGTGGCTACAAGGAGGAGGGCACCATCACCACGCCCTTCGACATGACCGTGCTCAACGAACTGGATCGCTTCCACCTCGTGATGGACACCATCGATCACCTGCCACAGATCGGCGCCAAAGGCATCTACCTGAAGCAGCAGCTCAAGGACAAGTTAATTGAACACAGACAGTACATTGACAAGAATGGCGAGGACATGCCCGAGATCAGGAACTGGAAGTGGAGCAATCCTGAATGAACAATTTATTTTGTAAACCGGGAAGGCAATCCGCTGCACGACACAAGGAGAAGGCGCCATGAGAGCCATCAGCCATATTCACGCCCGGGAGATCCTCGATTCGAGAGGCAACCCCACGATCGAGGTGGACCTTGAACTCAATGACGGTTCGTTCGGCCGAGCCTCCGTCCCATCGGGCGCCTCGACCGGCTCCCGCGAGGCCCTTGAGATCCGTGATGGCGACCAGGCGCGCTTCGGCGGCAAGGGCGTGCAGCATGCGGTGTCCAACGTGAACGACGCCATCTCCAAAGCCCTGACGGGTTTCTCCGGCGACCAGAAAGAGTTGGACGCAAAGCTCTGCGAACTCGACGGAACACCGGAAAAGAGCAGGCTCGGCGCAAACGCCATCCTCGGGGTCTCTCTCGCGACTGCGCGCGCGGCGGCGCAGTCGAGCAAAATGCCGCTCTACCGCTACCTCGGCCAACTCATCGGGAAGGAGCCCACCCTCCTGCCCGTGCCTTTCTTCAACGTCCTCAACGGTGGAGCTCACGCCGACAGCAGTGTCGACTTGCAGGAGTTCATGATCGCCCCGGTTGGCGCTCCCTCTTTCCGCGAGGCCCTGCGAATGGGGGCCGAGACGTACCACGCGCTCAAGGAGGTCTTGAAAAGAAAGGGCTACTCGACGGGCGTCGGTGATGAAGGCGGCTTCGCGCCGAGCCTCAAGGCGAATAGCGAGGCGCCGCAGCTGCTGGTCGAGGCGATCGAGCGTGCCGGCTACAAGCCAGGAAGGGATATTGTGATCGCTATCGATGCAGCGGCCACTGAGTTCTTCCACGACGGCGCCTATGTTTTCACAAAGTCGGACAAGAGCCGCCATTCGTCCGAGGAGATGATCACCTTCTACTCGAACTGGGTGCGGGAATTTCCCATCTGGTCGATCGAGGATGGGCTTGCGGAGGCCGACTGGGATGGCTGGAGCAAGCTCACCGAGCGTCTGGGCAAGACCGTTCAACTCGTCGGCGATGACATCTTCGTGACCAACCCGGCGATTGTTCGGCGCGCGGTTGCTGCAGGCGTCGCCAACTCAGTGCTGATCAAGCTCAACCAGATAGGTACACTCACCGAGACCTTGGCCGCGATGGCGGAGGCCGCCCGTGGTGGCTATAGCTGCATGGTAAGCCACCGCTCCGGAGAAACATGCGACGACTTCATCGCTGACTTTGCGGTCGCAACGCAGGCCGGCCAGATCAAGACCGGAGCTCCCTGCCGTGGCGAGCGCTTGGCCAAATACAACCAACTCTTGCGCATCGAAGAGGAACTGGGCTCCTTGGCGCGATATGCCGGCCTGGGTGCTTTCCGCAACAGACCATGACGGGCGACCGCACGTTTCTGCCGGGCCTGGCGGCGCCCGATCTGAAGTTGGAGGGATCCTCATGAGCGCTCACTTGCAAGGCGATGGCATGCAACTGGTTCTTTTGCGGCACGGCGAGAGCATGTGGAACCAGGAGAACCTCTTTACTGGTTGGACAGATATTGACCTGTCCGACCGCGGCAGACATGAGGCGCTGGAAGCTGCCCGAAGTCTCAAGGAACAGGGGTTCGCGTTCGACGTCGCGTACACATCCGTGTTGAAGCGCGCCATACGAACCCTATGGCTCGTGCTCGACGAGATGGACCTGATGTGGATTCCCGTCCATCGAGACTGGCGCTTGAACGAACGCCACTACGGAGCCCTGCAAGGGCTGAACAAGGCCGAAACGGCCAGGAAGTTCGGTGAGGCACAGTTCAAACTATGGCGGCGAGGCTATGACGTCCGTCCACCTGCTCTAGATGATGACGATCCGCGGCATCCTCGGTACGATGCTCGCTACCGGGAACTCTCGCCCGAAGAGACTCCTGCGACCGAATCCTTGAAGGATACGTTGGCACGCACGCTGCCATGTTGGAACGACCGCATCACGCCGCTGATTCGTTCTGGGAAGCGGGTGCTGCTGGTTGCGCACGGCAACAGCCTGCGTGCACTGGTCAAGCATCTCGACAGCATGTCTGACGCCGATATCGTCGAGTTGAACATTCCAACCGGCATCCCCCTTGTCTATGAGCTCGACGAACAGCTGAGGCCGATCTGCCACCACTATCTGGGGGATGCCGAGCTGGTGGCAAAGGCAACGAAGGCCGTGGCGAGCCAGGCATCGGTAAAACCCTAGCCCCGGCCGATGACGATGGCGAGGCCGACGATTTCCACCATGTCACCGACAGCCATTGCATCCGAGAAGATCAGCGTAAGGCCAATGACCACGTCGGTGACCTGCGGCGACATGCTCTAGCGAGGGAGGAGGGTGTTCAAGCCCCGTCAATTCGAATTGTTATTATCTCCATTTTGATCATAGCGCCCTGAGTGCTGAAGCCGTTCATGGCGTTAAGTGTTCATTTAAAACGATGTTAATCAATGGTGTGAATGATGCGTACCCTACCCGACCACATTCGCCTTCAGGTCACTCACCCAGGACTCTCTTACCCAAGGACCTCCGATGCCCCAGAATAATTCAGCCATCGCCATCTATGCCACGCATGCGGCCGCCGAAGATGCGATCAAGGAACTGCAGCGCTCCGGTTTCGAAATGAAGAAATTATCGATTATCGGACAGGACTTCCACACGGCTGAACATGTCGTAGGCTTCTACAACCTAGATGATCGAATGAAAGCGTGGGGCAAAACCGGCGCCTTCTGGGGGGGGATCTGGGGGTGCCTATTCGGCTCCGCCCTGTTCCTGGTTCCGGGCCTGGGTCCCTTGGTCATTGCGGGCCCCTTGGTGGGTTGGATCGTCGGCGCTCTGGAAGGTGCGGTCGTCGTAGGTGGGCTCAGCATCGTCGGCGCGGCTCTGTACAACCTGGGTATTCCCAAGGACAGCATCGTTCGCTATGAAGCGGCCCTGAAGACCGGCAAATTCGTGCTGATCGCCCATGGTCCCTTATTCGAAACGACCCTCGCCCGGGAAATTCTCCACCGTACCACGCCTGAAACCCTGGATCATCATGAGCACGGCGCCGCCGAACTCTGTGAGGTGGCGAAGCATTGATGGGAAACGAACTGGGGCCGGCACTTTGCCGGAGTCCGGCTCTTGACCGAGCATTTCGGGCAAGTTACCCCTGGTCAACGAATTGAGCGAGCAGCCAGCAAAGTGACGGCAGCCATGCAAGGGCCAGTAATAACCACAGGCCCCTGTCTCTCTTCGTGACCTCCCTGGCGTGGCGCGACTTCATAGCGGTACGGGTGCCGGCCACTCCGATCAGGAGCGCCAGCGGGATGAACCAAGGCATGCTCACCGGGGAAGGGCTTTCAAGGCCAGATTGAGCTCCAGAGCGTTGACCCGGGGTTCTCCAACCAGGCCGAGGGTCCGACCTTGGGTGGCTTGTCTCACCATTCCCCGAATCTGTGCCTCGGGCAGATTGCGAACCTTGGCGACCCGTCGGACCTGATACTCCGCCGCGGCCGGTGTGATGTGGGGATCCAGGCCACTGCCGGAGGCGGTTACCAGATCCTCCGGGATAGGGCTCGTATTGCCTGGATCAAGGGCCTGCAGGGCTTTGACCCTCGCCTCTGCAGCCTTGTGCAGGTCAGGGTTGCTCGCGGCGAGGTTGGAACCCCCTGAATTGGCAGCATTGGTGGCGAAGTCCCCTGTGGCGGAAAGCCGTCCCCAGAACAGGCCAGGATCCTCGGTATACTGCCCAATCAGCTCGCTGCCGACGATCTGACCCTGCTGGACGATGAGGCTGCCCTGGGCCTGGTGCGGGAAGATGATGTGACCGGCCCCCGTGATGGCCAGGGGGTAAGCCAAGCCAGTAATCAAGGTCAAGGCGGCGATGGAAACGAGAGCTGGACGTAGCTGGGACATGGTGTGCCTCAAACCAGGTGCGATGCGACAAGGAAAAGGTCAATGGCCTTGATGCCGACAAATGGCACCAGGAGTCCACCCACCCCGTAGACCATCAGATTCCGGCGCAAGACCGCCGCCGCGCCAAGGGGCTTGTAACCAACCCCGCGCAGGGCCAAAGGGATCAAGGTCACGATGACAAGGGCGTTGAAGATCACCGCGGAGAGAATGGCGCAATTGGGGCTGTGGAGGTGCATGACATTGAGCAGCCCCAGCTGGGGATACTTGCGAAGGCATTAAGGCCAGATGCGGGTTTGGCTGATAGACATTAAAGTTTTGTTAAGACCTTCCCTGGCCCGCCACCCCAATCGGTTTCGAGATTCGGGGAGTGGAGGAGCCTTCCGTTGCATCTATAATCTCTTCATCGCTATCGAGACCGCATGCCCCCCCCGCTTTTGACCGCCGATCCCATTTCAGGAATCCTTCTTCTACTGGCCTCACTGTGGCTGGTGGCCAAGGTTGGGGGTGAATTGGCCCTGCGGTTGAAACTTCCGGTGGTTGCGGGAGAACTCGGCGCCGGCATCGTCCTTGCCAGCCTCCATCAACATTTCCCCGTTCTGCCCGATGTGGCGGCATCTCCAGCCGCAGGGATGCTCGGCAGTCTGGGAGTGATCATCTTGATGTTCGCCGTCGGCTTGGAGAGCACGGTGCCGCAGATGATGCGGGTGGGCCTCCCTTCCTTGCGGGTGGCCGTGGTGGGCGTGATATTGCCCATCATCGCCGGTATGGCCGGAGCCTGGCTGCTGCTGCCCTCTGGCACGCACCTCGGCGTGAATCTCTTCATCGGTGCCTGCCTTTGCGCCACTTCGATAGGAATCTCGGCCCAGGTGCTTCGGGAGAAGGGTGCCGCGAAATCCGCTGAGGGGAGAGTGATCGTGGGCGCCGCGGTGATTGACGACGTCCTGGGCCTCCTGGTGTTGTTGGCGGTTTCCGGTGTTGTGGCGGTGACCGGGACCGATGCCGTCCTCCCTTGGGCCAGGCTCGGGAAAACCATGGGGCTAGCGATTGGCTTCCTGGTCCTGGCACTTACCCTGGGCCGGCGGATGACTCCCGTGCTGTTCAACCTCACCAACCGGTTCCGCGGTGAGCAGATCCTGCTTCCAGCCGGGCTTGGGTTCGCTTTCATTTTGAGCTGGCTGGGCAACCGCGCTGGACTTGCGCCCATCGTGGGGGCCTACGCCGCCGGGCTCATCCTGGAGCCAGCCCATATCCGGAGCCTGGAAGAGCGTGAACTGCATACCCTCGGAGAACTCGTGCAACCTCTGGTGGTCACGTTTTCGCCGCTGTTCTTCGTCCTCATGGGAGCGAAGGTGGACCCAGCCGTGTTGCTACAAGGGCGGACCCTTCTGCTGGCCGTAAGTCTCGCCGGGATTGGAACGGCCGGCAAATTCCTGGCGGGTTTCGTGGCGGGGAAGGGGTTGCGGCCCGCAGTGGTGGGCTGAGGCATGGTGCCCAGAGGCGAAGTCGGCTTGATCTTCGTCGCCACGGGAAACACCTTGACCTTGGCTGGCCGGCCATTGCTCACCCCCCATGTCCAGGCGGGAATCATCGGCGCGTTGCTGCTCACCACGATGATCGGTCCAGTGGGATTGGGGTTGGCCTTGAAAGGCAAGTCACAATAAACAACGCCGGGAGGCACCGGTAAACAGGGGATGGAACCAGCGGTAACATCAAGTCAGGAGGGATCTCTGATGCATACTCTAACGATTTACGGTACCCCGGAAGACCAGATCAAAGTTGAGGGGGATTTCGACGAAGAATTGGGCATCTATGAACTCCAGGATAGCGCCTACCTCGCAGTTAGCGGCGGCACCCTGCTGTCGGTGAATCTTGACGACGAAGAGGTATGGAGGATCGATATGATCACCATCGGTCCGGAGACCGTGATGGAAAAAGAAGTTGGCACGGCTGAATCCGGAACTGACAAAATCAGGCTCACCAACCCTGTGGTAGCATTCCAGTGGATTCTCATGGGTTCCAGCCTTGTAAGTGCGAACTGATTGGCCAGAAAGGAATAGCCAGCAATGGAGCGTTCCAAGCACCTAAATCTTTCGTATTTTTTGGAGTTCCCTCAAAGACAATGGGCGGCCATTCTCCATGAACGAGAGGAGCAGGTTTTCCTGGTCTTGACGCTGGTCATCGGCGCCTTCACCGGACTGGCGGTTGTCGCCTTCATTCTGGTGACGGAACGATTTGGGCTGAGACTATACCCGGTGGCGGGCTCGGCATGGCGGCGGTTGCTGATCCCCGTGCTTGGATCTTTCGCCATGGGGATCCTTCTGTACCGCTTCTTTCCCGAAGCCAGGGGCAGCGGGGTTCCCCAGACCAAGGCAGCCCTGTTCGTGCACAATGGGCGTATAACGCTGCGAACGGTTCTGGGGAAATTCTTTTGCACCTCAGTGACCCTCGCCAGCGGGATACCCCTTGGCCGGGAGGGGCCTTCCGTCCAGGTTGGCGCAGGGATCGCTTCCATTCTGGGTCGACGCCTCGGTCTCGGTCCCGAAAAAGTGAAAGCGCTCATTCCGATTGGGGCCGCGGCTGCCATCGCGGCCGCCTTCAACACGCCCTTGGCCGCGGTATTGTTCGCGCTTGAAGAAGTCATGAGTGATCTTCATGCGCCCGTGCTTGGCTCGGTGGTGCTTGCATCGGCAACGTCCTGGATGGTGTTGCGCTTGTTCCTGGGCAATACCCCTCTCTTCCAAGTTCCCCAGTACCGACTGATTCACCCCTGGGAGTTCGGGGTGTACGCGGTCCTCGGCGTCGCTGGCGGCCTGGTCTCAGTGGCATTCACCCGATTCCTGCTCTGGTTGCGCAGCTGGTTTATAAGGTTGCCCAAAACAACAGTCTGGTTCCAACCCCTTGCCGGAGGACTGGTCGTAGGGTTGATGGGCTGGTTCGTTCCGCAGGTTCTGGGCGTGGGGTACGGGTTCGTGGGGGACGCCCTGAATGGCAGAATGGCGATTGAGATGATGACCCTGTTGGTTATCCTGAAATTCGTGGCCGTGACCACCAGCTATGCGTCTGGAAATGCTGGCGGCCTCTTTGGGCCCAGCTTGTTCATTGGTGCGATGTTGGGTGGTTCGGTCGGATGGATCGCCCATCATGTGCTCCCGAACTATACGGCGACGCCTGGCGTCTATGCTCTGGTCGGCATGGGAACTCTGTTTGCTGGTATTGTCCGGGCCCCGATGACGTCCGTATTGATGATCTTTGAAACGACACGGGATTACATGGTCATCGTCCCGCTCATGATTTCCAATCTGGTGAGTTTCTACATCTCCAAGCGGCTGCAGCCCCAGCCCATCTATTCCGCTCTTTCCATTCAGGACGGAATCCATCTACCCAGCGCTGAAACCCGGCATCAGGATACCTTCTTTACCGTAAAGCAAGCAATAAGCCCGGCAATGAAAATATTGTCATCCCAAATGACCATTGCTGATGCCTATCAACAAGTCCATTCCAGCGAATTCAAGACTTGGCCTGTGACCAGCAGTCGAGGCGTTGTCGGCGTCATCAATCTGTTGGGCCTCCAGAAAGCCATTAAGGAAGGGCCACCAGACAAACGGCTGGAGGAGCTATTGGACCTGAATTCCTTCCCCCATGTCCACCTGGATCATTCATTGTACTGGGCACTCGAGCGGATGGGTGCGGCCAAGCTCGACCTCTTGCCTGTGGTGAGCCGAGATAACATCAATAATATGGAAGGAGTCGTGACTTTGACCGATGTCCTACGCGCCTATGGCGTTGGACCAGAAGACCCTGATCCGTTAAATAAAGAGATACATGTGATTAACTAGAATAATTATAGGTATTAATGGCGATCGTTGTTGCGGGGTTGCTTGCGTCGATGAAGATGAATGATCCTTCAAAAGATCATTCCCACCCCGCCCGTCCACATCCGCTTGAATTCCAGTCCTGAACCCTGGGCACTCACGTAGGTGCCCAGGTTCTGTCCCGGTCCGTTGGCGGCCGCAGGAGGGGCAATGGCTACCTGGTAGCTTGTCGCCAGGTACGAGTCAATGCCCGTGAACGGGAGCACCCAGCGCGCGCCGACCCGCAGCCAGGTGCGTGCCGTGTCCCGATTCTCGGCATAGCCGGCCCCCTCGAATCGACAGGATTGGAAGCGCTCCAGCAACCCCAGTTCGCCGGCCAAGTCCGAAAAGGGAACCCAGAACTGGGCGTTGACTCCGAGACCGACGCCCTGCTGTTCGAGGCTGCTGGCGAAGCTCAGGTCGCCCTGCCGGATCTGGCCGGTGATTCGCATGTGGGAGTATTCGGCATTCCCTTCGAGTTTCAAGACCGGCCCCAGCCGGATGATCCGGTGGCTGGCAGTGAAGATGGCGCCATGGCCACCTCCCAGAGAACCCGAGATGGCCTGGCCGGTGCCCATATCAGAAGTCTGGGATGGGGTCGGGCCCTGAGGAAAGGGTAATTCAACACGCAGATCCCAGGCCTGAGCCGAGAGTGGTAGAGCGAGCAGAGTGGCGAGGATGCCCCATGCGCTATTCAAGATATACCTCCTGCTCACTCAGTGACGTCAGTATCCACGGTACGCTTCGCCGTGGGATCCTCGGCGTTTCGGATGCCGACCCGGCAGGTCGGGTCGGCGGGAAACCGGTAACTCTTTCTTCTTGGACCCCATCAAAGGGAAAAGGGGGTGAGGCCGCCCGCTCCGGGTTCGAAGGGGCGGCCACACGATTCGTGCTACTTCACGAGACTGAAGTGGGCCCGGCGGTTCCGGCTCCAGCAGGACTCGACCGAGTCCGTGCAGACTGGCTTTTCCTTACCGTACGAGGTCGCGCTCAGGCGGGTGGCAGGGACGCCCAGGCTGACCAGGTAGTCCATGACGGCATGGGCCCGGTGTTCACCCAGGGCCAGGTTGTATTCCACCGTCCCGCGCTCATCGCAATTGCCGTCGATGAAAACGTTCGCCTGAGGGTAGGTCTTCATGAAGGTGGCGATGGCCACCAGAACGGGCTTGTCACTCTCCTTCACGGCGGACTTGTCGAAATCGAAGTGGACGTCCTGGAGCGCCGCTTTGGCGGCGTTCTGGTATTCGGTCTCCTTCATGGCCGCGGCCTTGCGGGCGGCCTCCTCGGCGGACTGATCCGGGGCCGCGACGACCTGGGCCGAAGCGTCGGCCTTGGGGGCTTCCGGAGCCATCGCCTGGACCGGTGCGGGCTGGGGCGCAGGGGCGGGCTTGCGGCAGGCCATGCCTCCAGCGACCGTCATGGCCGCGAGCAGAAGCAGGGAGGGGGTGGTCTTGAGGGGGGCTGGCATGGCAGTGTCTCCTAGTGGAAAGGGGCCGGCCTCATGGGAACCGGACCAGGGGTTGCAAGGGAAAGGGGTTAATGGGGCTGAGGCAGTGGGGCGGATTTGACATCCATTCAGGACACCTCGCGGACCAGCAGGTAGGACACGGTGGTCGCGATCAGGGCCGGCACCACCAGGGCCGCCTGGCCCGTGGTCTCGGCCAGGAACACCACCGGCACCAGCAGGGTTTCGTGGGTGGCGCCGGCCAGGGCGCAGGCGCCCACCATGGTCAGGTAGCCGGTCTGGCCGATGCCCAGCAGCCCATCCAGTCCAGCTCCGACCGCGGCGCCCATGGCCAGTGAAGGGAGCCACAGCCCGCCCAGGCCGCCGCCGGCGAAAGTCAGGGCCGTGGCCGCCAGCTTCAGGGCCACGAACAGGACCGCCTGCCGGGGCAGAACCTCGCCCTGGACCAGGCGCTGGATCAGTTCCAGGCCGCCGCCCTGGGTGACCGCCAGGTCGTGCCACAGGAAGTGGCTGGGCAGGGCCAGCAGGCTCAAGCCGACGCCCGCGGCCAGTCCCCGCCAGAACAGCGGGGTACGGCCCAGGAGTCGTCCCAGCCCGGCCTTGAGCCAAAGGTAAGAGGTCGCCACCACGCCGCACCCCAGGCCCACCAGCAGGGCCCAGGCGATCTCCCGGATGCGCAGGGTGTAGGGATAGATCTTGGGCAAGGGCAGCAGCGGGGCGTGCCCCATGATCACCGAGAAACAGACATAGCCCGAAGCGGAGGCCACCAGGCATGGAATCAGGGCTTCCGATGCCAGTTTGCCGTTATGCTCGGCCGCCATGAGCGCACCCGAGATGGGGGCCCGGAACACCGCGGCCAGGGCCGCGGCGGCTCCGCTCCGGACCATGACCAGGGCCGGGCGGGCCAGATGGCGGAACAGCTTCAGCCGCGTCGCCGCAAAGCGCAGGAAGCGATGGTACTGCAGGCCCAGAGCGGCACCGAACCACTTCCCAGGCCCCTCCACCCCGGCGCTCCCGCCGAAGCCGATGGTCAGGACGCAGGCCACGATCTTGCCCAGGGAGGCCAGGAACGGGAACACCTTGTAGGGATTCTTCCGGGCCAGGTCGATGTCCTTGAACAGGGACACCTCGCCGATCCCGGTGACGCTGAGCCAGGCCGTGGTGAGGAACAGGCCGATGGCGGGGAGCAGAATGGTCAGGCCGATCCTGCTCCCGGCCTTCAGCACCAGCGGCTCAAAGGATCCCAGCCCCTTCAGGGCCAGGGCCACCATGCAGCCGGTGGCGGCCCCCAGGGGCAGCGTCACCAGCACGATATGCCGCGAATGCGCCAGAATCCGTAGCTGGCTGGTCCGGGTCGGCAGGAACCGACTCCTGGGCAGCGGCAGCGGAGTGGGACTTTTCGTGCTAGACATAAATGCTTCCAGATCTCTTCTTGAAAGTAGTCTTGCGTGATTTGATTTGCAATTCAAATTATAGGTCGTAAGAATGGACTTGCGCATGGTCACCCAGCAGCAACTCATCCAGGAATGCATGCAGAACCTTCGCCGGATGGTGCGGGCTCTGGAGGACTATTCCCTGGGCGTGGAAAAGCGGTTCGACCTCACGGGGCCGCAACTGTGGGCCCTGTGGGAACTGGGCCGAAGCGGTCCCTGCGCGCTCAAGGATCTGGCAGGACAGATGAAGCTGGACCCCAGCACCGTGGTCGGGGTCGTGGACCGGTTGGTGGTCAAGGGGTTGGTGGTGCGCAATCCCGACCCCCTCGACCGGCGGCGGATCTCCCTCGCCCCGACCCCCAAGGGGCAGGAGATCCTGGCTGCGGCGCCCCATCCGGCCCAGGGGCATCTTCTGGCGGGACTGGAGACCATGGACCGGAAGGATGTGGAGAATCTGCATGCGGCCTTGGGCACCCTGGTGGGCGTCCTCGAGGCCGAGCACCTTGAGGCACCATTCTTCTTCTCGCGGGAATAGCGGCACGTTCCTCGTCAGCCAAGTTGAGAGGAACCCATAAGGTGCGGATGTGGCGCAGAGCGCGGAAGCGCCCCAAAACCGGCAATCACATCGAATAATTCTTCATCAATACCGCTCTGGCGGAGACGATGGAAGGTGCCATGGAGTTGCTCCAGCAGTTCGTCGATGTTCTTGTTGGCACGTTCCATCGCCGCCAGGCGGCTGGCGTTCTCGCTCGCAAGCGATTCCGCACACGCCCGAAACAGGGAGATGAATAGATATTCGCGGATGAGCGCGCCCATGGCTGTGGTGCCTACCCCCATGACCTCGGGCACGGTTTGGGTCGGCCAACTGACTTTGGCCAGAGCCTGTTGCCATTGCGCGTCGAGCGGCAACAACCGCTGGCTGACCGGCTCGTAGAGTGCCCCGGACTTCGGGCGATTATGGAAGACATACACCCGCGTGACCTCGCCCTTGGCCCGGTTGGCTTCGCTTTCGATCTGGATCCGCCCGACCAGCGGGGTGATGGCCTGGACCGAACTGGGCACGGGGAAAGTCCCCGCCAGAGCCAGACCGGTGTCCCCCAGACGCGACTGGACCCGCTCACCGACAGCCCATACCTGAGGATTGCCCGGCAGATCGCCAAGTGTCTTGAGCGCGAAATCGGCCACCACGTCATTGAACTGTCCCACCAGTCCCTGGTCGGAACCGAACACGATCGCGCAGATCCCACCCGTTTCGCCAGACCCTTTCCTGTCGTCTGTGAGGCTGGTCAGTTCGCTTTGCCGGAACATGGCACCCAGCCCCAGTTCCACGGTGTGATAATAGTCCGCCAGGGCCCGCACCGATTCCTGGTATTGCCCGATGCTAGAGGCGGCCAAGGCTTTCATGGTGCGGACGACGGATTGAAGATCTCCAGCACTGGTGATCTTTCGGCTCAGAGCGGCGGTGGTGTTGCTCATGGCGCATCCTTGGTTACCGCCTTGGGCTTGGCCCCTGTCCGGGTTTTCCTGGCTTGTGGGCCCGGCGTGGGTTTGCCTTTTTTGTCGGTTTCCGGATCGGGATCGGCATTGGGGTCGGGTTTTTCCTCCGGCTTGGGCTGGAAAGGCGCGAGCGCCTGGCGAGCGATCTGGATGATCGCCGCCCGATCCTCGTCCGTGAGCTTTTCGGTGGATCCGAAACGCAGGCACACCTCAGGCGGGATCTGCGCCGCCGCAGCACGCACGGCGGCCTCGGCTTCCGCCATCTGTTCAAGGGGCACCGGGTCGAACAGTTTCGCCGTCAAGGCGAGCAGGACAGCGATCTGGGCGGGTATGGGCACCGGGGCGAACTCAGGCTGCTTCAGACAGGCGCGGATCCGCCGCCCATGTTCGATAATCTTGCGGGTGTCGTCATCCAGGCGGGCGCCGAACCGGGCAAAGGTTTCCAGTTCCTCGAACTGCGCATAGGCGAGCTTGAGATCGCCCGCCACGGCACGGTAGGCAGCTCGTTGCGCCTTGCCGCCCACCCGGGACACCGATTTCCCCACGTCGACCGCGGGCAGCACCCCCAGTTCGAACAGCGATGGGGAAAGGTAGATCTGGCCGTCGGTGATGGAGATCAGGTTGGTGGGAATGTAGGCGGAGATATCCTGCGCTTCGGTTTCGATGATGGGCAGGGCGGTGAGCGATCCGCCCCCGCGGTCCTTGCCCAGATGCGTCGCCCGTTCCAGCAGGCGCGAGTGGATGTAGAAGATATCGCCAGGGAAGGCTTCGCGGCCGGGCGGCCGGTGCAGCAGGAGGGAAAGCTCCCGGTAGGCGCGGGCATGCTGGGTAAGGTCGTCATAGACAATCAGCACATCGCGGCCAGCCTCCATGAAATGCTCGGCGATGCTGGTGGCGGCGTAGGGGGCGATGTAGGCGAGGCCGGGCGGGTCGTTGCCCTCGGTCACCACCACGACGGTGTGCTCCATGGCGCCCTTCTCCTGCAGGTTGGCCACGGTCTTCGCCACCGCGGAGGCGCGCTGCCCGATGGCGCAGTAGATGCAGACGACATTCTGGGCCCCCTGGTTGAGGATGGTGTCGAGGGCGATGGCGGTCTTGCCGGTCTGGCGGTCACCCAGAATGAGTTCGCGCTGGCCGCGCCCGATGGGAATGAGGGCATCGATGACTTTAAGGCCGGTCTGGAGCGGAACGGTGACAGGCGCGCGATCCATGATCGGCGCGGCCGGACGCTCGATGGGCAGTCGTTCGCGGGTGATCGCGGGCCCCTTGCCATCCAGAGGGCGGCCAAGCGGATCGATCACGCGGCCCAACAAGCCGCCGCCGACGGCCACATCCATGACCCGGCCGGTACGCACGACTTCATCCCCCGCATGCAGATGGAAATACTCGCCGAGCAGCACGACGCCGATCTGGTCTTCGTCCACGTTGAAGGCGATCCCGAGCAGATCACCCGGGAACCGGACCAGTTCCTCAAAGCCCACATTGGGGAGCCCGGAAACCATGGCGATGCCCGTACCGACGCTGGTGATCGTCCCCACTTCCCTGGCCGCCAGGTCCGGGGTGCCGGTTTTCCGCACCTGGGCGATCTGGTCCATGGCGCGATCAATGACGTTTTTAAGACTCTCTGCTTTTATGGTCATTGGGCTTTTGCCGCGGATTCAGCCACTTCTGGTTTGGATTTGGATTTGGATTTGGATTGGGATTTGGGCCTCCTCGTGATGCTGGGTTTGGTCGTGATGGTTCCGGTCGCCTTGGCCTTTTTCTGGGTCTTTGCCTTCGGTTGGGGTTCCGGCTGGTCCTGCTTTTCCAGGAGGTCATCGACCCCCCTGCTGAGCGAGGTCAGGTAATCCGCGATGCTCCAGGAGAGCTTGCTGCCGTTCGTGGTGAGTTCAATGCCGCTGATCAGGTCAGGCGAGGTTTCGAACTGGACCTGGACCCTGGCATCGGAGAGTCCGGCCAGCGCCTTCTGGATCGCTGTGCGCTGGGCCGCCGGAAGCTCGAAGGCGCTGCGAACCCGTGCGGGCTCCGCGCTGGCCTTGAGGGCCGCGGCGAGTGCCGCCTTGGCCTTGGCATCCAGGGCGTCCAGGCGTCCGATGAACACCGTGCCCAGGCGCTCTTCCAGGCTCGCCCCGGCGAGGTCCGTGAGCGCCTTGCGCGCGATGGCAAAAACCTCCTGCTGGACCCGGCCGACCAGTATCTTGTTGAGGGAATGCGCTTCCTGGACCAGGGTTTCGGCTCGCCTGGCAGACAAGGCATCGGCCGCCTTGCGCGCTTCGTCCAGGATCCGCTGAGCTTCAGCCTTGGCCTCGTCGGTCGCCTTGCTCACCATGGCGGCGTGCTGCCGGTCGAACAGCTGGTTCTTGTGCTCGAACCCCTCGCGCTCCTTCTGGGCTTCAGCCTTTTTCGTGTCTGCGTCCGCAAGTTTGCCAGCGATCAGCTGCTCCCGGGAATCGATGGCGCGGAGGATGGGCCGGTACAGGTAGCGCTTCATCAACCAGACCAGGACCAGGAAATTGATCGCTTGCGCGGCGATGGTGAACCAGTCGATCAACATGGTTCACTTTCCTGCCGCTTTGATGACCTGATTCCAGAAGGGATTGGCAAAAATGAGAATCATCGAGACCACGAAGCAGTAGATGGCCGTGGACTCGATCATGGCCAGCCCCACGAACAGGGTCCGGGTGATCGTCGCGGAAGCGTCAGGCTGCTGCGCCAAGGCCGTCAAGGCCGTCGCCACCGAGCGCCCTTCGCCCAGGGCCGGGCACATGCAGCCGATCCCGGTGGTGATGCCGGCGGTGACGATCGAGGCCATTGCGATCAGGGTCATGTTGTCCATGGGGATTCCTTTGCTAGTCTGTGGCCGGGTTTCCAGGCGTGGGCGCCGGTTCCGGCTGGGGCTTGGGTTTGGGTTTGCGCGTGGCGGCCGCGATGTAGACCGCCGCCAGGATGCTGAAAATGTAGGCCTGCACCATGCCGGTGAGCAGGCCGAGCGCGGTCATGATGATCGGAAACAGGAAGGGCGTGATGGTGAGCAGGATGGCGATGATCATGGCCCCGCTCATCATGTTGCCGAACAGCCGCACGGCCAGGGCCAGGGTGCGCGAGAGTTCGCTGATGATGTTGAACGGCAGCATGATCACGGTCGGTTGCAGGTAGGACTTGAGATAGCCCCCCAGGCCCTGCTCCTTGATGCCGAATATCGGCACCGCCGCAAAGACGCAAAGGGCCAGAGCCGCGGTGGTGGAAAGCGAGGCGGTCGGCGGGTCATAGCCCGGGATGACCGTGCAGAGGGCGGCCATGGCGACGAACAGGAACAGCGTGCCCAGGAATCCCAGATACTTCTCCGGGTGGGGCAGCCCCACGTCCTCGATCTGCTTCTCGATGCCAGTGACGACCATCTCCAGAAGGTTCTGCCAAGGGGATCGTTTCAGGTCCATGGCCAGGTTGCGGGTGATGAGCTTGGATCCGACTGCCAGCACCGCCATCAGCGCCCAGGTGAATACGATGGTGCCATTGAGTTTGATGAGGCCGTGGTGCCAGAAGATCAGCTCGTCGGGGCTAAGGCGCATGAGTGGCCCCCTGCACAGAGCGCTTCGGGGTTGCTCCAGCCGACCCGGCCACCCAGGTGACCACCAGACGCGCGACGATAAACCCGAGCAGGCACATCAGCAGACGGTCCCAGTGGTGGCCCCCCACCACGTAGAAGCCGGCCAGGGCCAAGCCGAATCGCAGCAGCATGCTGCCGGATAACCAGAGCGCGGGGCGACCACTGGCAACCGCCCTGCGCACCGTCCACCAAAGGCCGCCGAAGAACATGGCCCCCAGCAGCAGTCCTGCCAACAAGGCGAGGGCACGAACTACCCAATCAGTCATCCCCATCCTCCTGTTCGTCGCGCATGGCCTGGTCTTCCTTGGCGACCCAATGCCAGGCGTTCATACAGCCGATCGCCAGGCCAGCGACCAGAAGCGCCAGGGTCCAGGCGTGCCTCCCTGGATGGTGCTGGTCCAGCCAGATGCCCAGTGCCGCTCCCAGCAAGGTCGGAACGGTGACTGACCAGCCGATCAAGCCCATCATGCCGAGGCCAAACCAGACCCCCGCAGCTGGGTGGAGCCGGATCCTCCGCTTGCGCGCGGCTTTCGCGCCGATCACGGCCGCGAAGGTCGGACCGGCCTTTGCGGTCCGCCCAGGCCCGCTAGTCATTCCGCACCGACGCGAAGCGCAGGAGCAGTCCCGCCTCCATTTTTTCCCCCAAGGAGCGAACCCGCTGCTCCTGCTCGTTCAGGGTCAGGAATTCCTGTTCCAGATCAGCGCGCAATTGGCCGAGGTCGGTTCCGACCATGGCCCGACGTACGGAAACCAGCACGTCCAGGCCGGTCTTGACCAGGACGCCCTCATCCACGGCCACCAGCACTTCTCCGTCCGCGGCGGTCTTGCAGGTCAGGATGCCCGGCACCAGCGCCGCCACACAATCCAGCCGGTGCGGCAGGAGCCCGAACGAGCCCTCGGAAGTCTCGGCGACGATGCTGGAAACGCCGGTCTTCTCGGCAAAGACCTGGAAAGGCAGGAGAATTTTGAGGTTCATCAGGTCTAGTGGCATGTCAGACCTTGGCTTTCTCAGGTGGGACTGGGGCCTCGGCCGGTTTAGGTTTCCCTTTCACCTCATCGATCGATCCGATCATGTAGAGCGCACTTTCCGGGTAGTCCTTGAATTCATCCCGCAGGATCCGTTCACAACCGTCCAGCGCATCCTTGAGGCTGACCTGCTTGCCTTTGAGGCCGGTGAACTGTTCGGTGGTGAAGAACGGCTGAGTGAGGAATCGCTCCAGCCGGCGGGCACGGGCGACCACCTGCCGGTCCCCGGGCGACAGCTGCTCCAGACCGAGCATGGCGATGATGTCCTTGAGCTCGCCGTACTGGGCGAGGGTCCGTCGGATTTCCTGGGCCAGAGCATAATGCTGTTGTCCAACGATGCTTGGCGTAGCCATCTTGGAACTGGACTGGAGCGGGTCGATGGCCGGGAACAGGCCTTCACTGGCCCGCTTGCGGGAAAGCACGATGGAAGCGGAAAGATGCGAGAAGGTGTGCACCGCTGCCGGGTCGGTGAAATCGTCCGCCGGCACATACACCGCCTGAATCGAGGTGATGGCTCCGGTCAGGGTGTTGGCGATGCGCTCCTCCAGTCCGGACAGTTCGGTGCCCATGGTGGGTTGATAGCCCAGCCGCGACGGCATCTGCCCCATCAGGCCGGACACCTCCATGCCGGCCTGGATGAAACGGAAGATGTTGTCGATGAGCAGCAGCACATCGCGGTGCTGGTCATCCCGGAAATACTCCGCCATGGTCAGCGCGGCGTGGCCCACCCGGAATCGACTGCCAGGCGGCTCGTTCATCTGGCCAAAGAGCATCACCATGTTGGGCAGGACACCGGCTTCTTTCATGTCGCGGTAGAGCTCCTCGCCCTCCCGGCAGCGTTCGCCGATGCCGCAGAAGATGCTGACGCCCTCGTGGTGCCCGATCATGTTATGGATCATTTCGGTGAGCAGCACAGTCTTGCCCACCCCGGCGCCGCCGAACAGGCCGGCCTTGCCGCCCCGCTCCAGCGGCACCAGCACGTCGATGACCTTGATGCCGGTCTCGAAGACCTCCGATTGGGTGGAGCGCTGCACCAGGGGCGGTGGCGCCCGGTGCACGGAGCGCCACTGGATGTCCTTGAGCGGCCCCTGGCGGTCGATGGTGTTGCCGAACACGTCGAACATGCGGGACAGCACCGCCAGGCCGACGGGCGCCAGCAGCGGGCCCCCGGTGTCTTCCACCGCCATGCCGCGGGCGAGCCCCTGGGTGGGCGTCAAAGCGATGCCGCGCACGTGCCGGGCATCGCTCTGGGCCAGGACTTCGATGACGATCCGGCCGTCCTCGCCAGCGCGGAGCAGCGAGTAGATCGGCGGCAGATGCCGATCGAAGCTGATCTCCACGACGCTGCCCCGGATGGAGGCGACCACGCCGAGGTTTTTCGTGGGCGTTCCGGTTCTCATGGTCTCGCCTCGCTGGCCCGGCCCTGGGCCAGAATCTCGGCATAATTGATCGCCGGCAGGTGTTCCGGCAGGTCCAGACGCGCTACCCCGATCCGGTTGTCCGCCATCCCGTAATAGACATCGAAACGGTCGGGTTGGCCGAGGTCGTCGCGCCGATCGATGCCAGTGGGGAACACGACGTTGGCCTTGACCCCCCGGAGTTCCTGCGGCAGTTCCGGCTTCAGCACCGGTTCAGGCGACCGATAGCGGACAAAGGACGGTTCCTCGTCCGAAAGCACCATCACCCCGGCCGAGTAGCACAGGGAATGGCCGTCCCGGTCCGGGTCGGTGATCTCGCTCACGCCGTGGTACAGGATCAGCCAGCCATGCCGGGTCAGGATCGGCGGCGTCCCCGCACCGATCTTGAGCCGTTCCCAGGGCGCGATGGGAGCGGCCAGGCGGTGATGGGAGCTGAAATGGCACAGCGGGAAGGCTTCCCGGCCCGGAACGGCCATGGAACGGTAGGAAATCCAGATGCTTTCCCGGTGCAGATCGATGGCCCCAGTCGCCCAGTCGCCGGCCTTCTCCTCCGGGCGCGTTCCCGGGAACAGGGGCCGGTGCAGGAGCGCCAGGGACGGCTCCCCGGATGGACTAGGAACGGCCACCGGAAACACGCTGGCGTCCTTGTCTTCAATGCCGTCAAGCGAAATGCCGTCCAGGGGCAGGAAGGTGGCAAGCCCCAGGCGACGCCAATGGAAGAGATCCTCCGATACCGCCAGGGCGATCCGCGCGCCGTCCTGGGAAAACGCGGTATAGGTCATCACATAGTGCTTGAGGGGTTCGACGTAGGTGACACGTGGGTCTTCGCAGCCACCGCCTCCGCCGGACTGCAATTCGTACGATGCTTCGGGCTCGAGGGCAAGACCAAGCCGCTCGACCCCGGAAGGGTTGCCGTCCACGTCGAACCGGACCTTGGCGATCCCGATCCGCGAATAGTTGCCCTTCGCGACCAGTCGGGGAAACAGATACAGTTCGCCATCAGGGCCGCGGACGGCGGCCGGATTGGTGACCCCCTCGGCCTCCTGGGGATTGCCTGGCTGCGCTTCCATGATCTGCCCGAGGCGATGCAACTGGAACAGGCTCATCGCGGCTTCCCTTCGGCCGGACTGGGGGCCGAAGCGCTCTCCAGACAGGCGGTGATAGCTTCGATCACCCGCTTCGATTCCTCCGGGTCCCTGACCTGGATGCACAGTGCGCCCGCTTCCTTGGCGGGGTAATCGTTGCCGCCCGGAAACAGGGCATCCCCCACGTAGATCATGTCCTGGATGGCGATGCCAAGCGTGTCCCGGAGCTTCCTGATCCCATAGGCCTTGTCGATGCCGGGCTTGGTGACGTCGATGGAGGTCGTGCCGCCCAGCCGCACCGAGAACTCGGGGATCAGCGTGTCCAGGAAAACCTTCATATGCTTGCGCTTGGAGAAGTCCGGGTCCCATTTTTCCTTTGGTTCGATGGGCGCCTCCTGGCCCAGGGCGGAATAAGTGATCTGGCTGCCGCGATCTTCGATCTGCTGGCCCCAGATTTTTTGGGTCTCGAAACCGGAATGGGCGAGGGTCTGCTGCAACGAGCGAATGATCTTCTCTTTTTCCTCGACCGAGAAATCTTCGGAATAAAGCAGTTCCCAACCAGCAGCCGTTGGGTCGCGAGCGACCCTATGGCTGCTGGTGCCCAGCACGGCCGCTACAGCATGCTGGGACCCAACGGTGCCCGATTCATATCGGTAGAACTTGGTGCCGCAGGTGGGAAGGATGGATAGCTGCTTCAGGTGGGGATCCTGGCCTAGATGGCTGAGTACCTGCCTTTGGAATTGGGGCCAGCTGCCGCCGGAAATGATGGCGACCTTCGCGACTCCCAGAAGCCCCCTGAGCAGGCTGGCCATCTCGGCATCGAGCGGCGACTTGCTTTCGGCGATCGTGCCATCAAGGTCAAATACGATGAGCTTTTTCATGGGTCAATCGCCTTCCGGCAGGGAAAGCTCCAGCAGGGTGATCGTCTCGGCGCTGGAACATGAGCACACTCCTAGGGCGGCAGGCAGGACCAGGACATCGCCTCTGCTGACGGCATAGGGGACGCCGTCATGCTCCAGGTGTCCGTCCCCGGCGATGCAAACCAGCACCCTCGGGGCTCCCGCCGCGCCGACCGGGAAGGGCGCGGCGCCATGAATGCGCCACAATCCGAAGTGTTCACAAAGGAAGATCCGCTCCCGCAGTTCCCCTTGAGCCGTTTCCACCACTGGCACCACCGGACCCGAAGGACCCCGTTCAAAGTCGATGCAAGCCAGCGCCTGTTCCACTTGCAGGGGCCGGCTCTGTCCTGTCTTCGGATCCGCGCGTCCCCAATCATCAAGACGGAAGGTCACATCACTGTTCTCCTGCACTTCGAACACCACCAGATCACCCAGCGAGTGCACGGTCCCGGCTGGAATGAAGACGCCATCGCCCGGCTTCGGCCTGAAACTGGCGAGCTGGTCGGCCACCGCCTGTTGCGCGATCGCCTGCCGCAGATCCTCGGACGTGGTGCCTGGCTTCAGGCCAGCATAGATGATCCTTTCCGGCCCCGCCTCCAGGACCACCCAGGCTTCCGTCTTGCCAGCCTCGCCCGGGGGCAGGAAGGCCGTCTGCAGATCCGAAGGATGGACTTGCACGGAGAGCGTGGCGCGCGCGTCGAGGAACTTCAGGAGGAGCGGGAACCTTGGGAAACGCCCGGCCAGATCCCCAAGCAAGGGCACCGGCCACCGCTTCAGCAGTTGCCCGAGCGTCTGCCCCTGCAGCGGGCCATTGGCGACGCGGCTGGAATGGTCCTCGCGGTCACTCAGGAGCCAGGCTTCGCCGATGGGGCCATCGCCGGGCAGTGAGGTCGAAAGCAGCTCGGCCAGACGTCGGCCGCCCCAGGGACGGTACTGAAACATAGGCTCGAAGCGCAGGGGGTACAGCGGCATCGGCATCATCCTGGCAGTGCGTCGGGGCATGGTCGTTCTTTCCTCGGCCAAGGGGTGCATGACCAACTTGGCTAGGGCCCTTCAAGCAGGTTTTGTACCGGGCCAAATAATCCAAAAAATCGCGACGGTTACAAATGCACCCACGGTTGTGATGGCCAAGCCCATCAGTCAGAAGGGTGGACCTGGGAGATCGCCAAGCTGTCCCGGAAGGAAGGAGGGGACCAACCTGGGCCGAGTCCCCGGCGCAAAGGGGCCCCTGGATTCAAATCATTTTTATTGCAAAGCATTTCAATTTGACCGATGCCGGCACGCCCCAGAACCAGGGGCGAGCAACTCCGCCTGGGGCATGGGCTCCGCATTCATGCCGTCAGAGAGCAGGCAGGGAACGGATGGCTCAGGGAGGAGGGGATGGCGCGGATGATGCATAGGGTGCCGTCACGCGAATCCCCCCAGAGCCGGGATGCGAACAGGAGAAACACGATGTTACGAAGCCTCAAGGGTCTCAAAGGGTTCAAGGTGAATGCGACCGATGGCGTCATCGGCACAGTGGCGAATTTCCTTTTTGACGACAAGGATTGGACGATCCGCTACCTGGTCGTGGAGACAGGTGGCTTCTTCGATGACCGGCGGGTGCTCATCTCACCCATTTCTTTCGGTGCGCCATCCTGGCCGGACAAACAGTTCCCCCTGGCCTTGACCATGGACAAGATCAAGCACAGCCCCGGCATCGATACGGACCAACCCGTTTCCCGACAGCATGAGATGGAAATCCACAGCTACTATGGCTATCCCTATTACTGGGGCTCCTCAGGCATCTGGGGCATGGGCTCCTCTCCGAACATCCTCGCAGTTGCCGGGTTCGAGGTGCCGGTTGCCAAGCGGTCCGCCACCTCCTTAGGCGACGTCCATCTGCGCAGCGCAGTGGAAATCCACGGATACCATATTCAAGGAAGCGATGGTGCCATCGGACACGTGGAAGATCTCGTCATTGACGATGAAACCTGGGCCGTGCGGTATCTGGTGATCGACACCAGCAACTGGTGGTTCGGCAAGAAGGTGCTGGTCTCTCCACTCTGGGCGGAGAAAATCAGCTGGGCGGAGAGGAATGTCTATGTGGACATGTCCCTGCAATCGATCAAAGAGAGCCCCCAGTGGGCTTCGGCCGAAGAGATCGACCGTGGATACGAGACTAATCTTTACAATTATTATGGACGGCCGGTGTATTGGTCCCTTGGCCCTCTTCCGGAAGAGGAAGAGTCGCCGCACCACTCGGGAACCGATACCAAGTGATAGCTTATGCTTGCGCTCAAAACCACCACCAGAATAGGTAGGCAAAACGCTGGATGGCCCTCCGATGGGCAAGGAGGGCCATCCATTCATCCAGGGTGACCAGTCTGCTGTGGGTCTGATCCTCATCCAGGGCAGTTTGCAAGGTGTCGGCCAAGGCCTTGCTCCGCACCATGAGGTTCAACTCCAGGTTCCGCCTGAAGCTGGGCGGCCTTGCTCGCTTTCTCTGCCGCATCGCACGTCATGGCCGGCCAGCGCCCCAGGGTAATGGCTTTCTGGACCCCGTGGAACCGGAACCGATGGACCCAGGCTTTCAGCCCGGAAGGTAGAACCCTAATGTTGAGCCCCTGGATGGCTTGCCCCTTGGCGTTCACCACTGGCAGAAAGTAGGCCACCCCTTCCGGCGCCAGGCTTTCGACGGCGGCCTTGGTCAGGCGGATTGGTTCCCGGTCTTGTTTGGATCCCATGGCGGCCTCCGTGTGTTCACGTCTTCCGTGATCACAATATGATCACACTCTGGGCCCAATTCTACCCATGAACTCATGCGAACATACAGGAGGACTCGAGGTAACTTCCTTATTTTTCAATAATGATCTATTTGCGCCTATGTATAACTATTTTAAAATACCACACTGAAAATCTGCCATTCACCGGTTCGATTCCGGTCGTCGCCTCCAGTCTCACCCGCTTCCGGCAGCCCGGAAGCGAACACCCGAGCGGGTGTAACTCAGTGGTAGAGTGCAACCTTGCCAAGGTTGAAGTCGAGGGTTCAAATCCCTTCACCCGCTCCAAACGGCCACCCTTCGGGGTGGCCTTCGTTTTGCCGCCCGGTCCACGCTGTCTAGCAGCCGGTCGTTGCCACCGGTTCCGGGTCGGGCCTGACCGGCAGGAAGATCTTGAACGAGGAACCGTGGCCGGGCTCGCTCCGCACCCACAGCCCGCCCCGATGGTTGCGGAGGATCCCGATCACGGCCGCCAGGCCCAGACCCCGGCCGACGAACTTGGTCGTATAGAAGGGATCGAAGGCCCGGGCCAGCACCTCGGGCGGCATCCCGCTGCCCAGATCCGTGACTTCCAGGGTCGCGAAGGAACCGGCCGCGGCCGGCAGGACCCAGCTGCTGGAGGCGCTGGCCGCCTCGCCGAGTTCCTCCCTGCCGGTCCGGACCGTGATCCTGGTCGGCCCTGCTTCCGCTCCGGCCTCGTCCGCGTTGATCATCAGGTTCATGACCACCTGGGCGATCTGGGTGGCGTCGCCCTCGACGCTGGGGAGGGCGTCCAGCAGATCGTAATGGACGGCCGCCAGGCCGGGATGGTCGGCGGAAAGCAGCTGGAGCACCTCCTGGAGGACGATGTGGAGGTCCACCCCCTTGACCAGGAACTTCCCTTGGCCGGCGTAGGCCAGCATCTGGCGGGTGAGATCCGCGGCCTTCAGGGCCGCGGCTTCGATGGCATCCAGGTGGTGTGCCGCTGGGCCGTCGGCTTCCACCACCAGGGTGGCCAGATTGGCATTGCCAAGGATGGAAGTGAGGAGGTTGTTGAAGTCGTGCGCGATTCCGCCGGCGAGCATGCCGAGCTGCTCGGTTTCCCTGGCCTTGTGGATCTGGGCTTCGAGGGCGGCCTTCTCCCGTTCGGCCCGGATCCGGTCGGTGATGTCCCGGAATACGAGCACCATGCCGGCCACGTGCCCCGCGGCATCCAGGATGGGTGCGGCCCGGTCCTCCACCGGGATGGACTGGCCGGCCTGGTTCACCAGGAGGGTGGGGCTGGCCCGGTCCGGGGCCGGCCCTTCCCGCGGGATCCGGTCGCCGGGAGGGGCGACCGGATCGTCGGTCTGGCCGTTGACCATCGGGAAGACCGTGGTGAGCAACTGCCCGACGGATTGTTCCGGGTCCCGGGCGGTCATCCGGGCCGCGGCCGGGTTCATCAGGGTCACCCTGCCTGCCGGGTCGCAGGTGATGAGCCCATCGCCGATGCTGTGCAGGATCACATGCAGCCACTGATGCTGCTGGGCGAGTTCCCGGAGGTGCCTCAGCAGCTGGCGCAGGAGCCAGGCCGTCATGGCCAGTCCGAGCAGGAAAAAGACCAGCCCGGAGGTGACGGCCACCCGGTAGCTGCGCGCCGAGGCGCGTTCCCGGACGGAAAGCTGCAGCTGTTCTTCGAGGATGATGGTCTGCGCCTGCCCGCGGACGGCGTCCATGAGGTTCTTGCCCAGGTGGGTCAGGACGACGCGGCGTGCGGCCATGGGGTCCTTCTGCTGCAGCGCGATGGTGCGGGCCAGTTCCTCCCGCTTGGCCTGGATGAGGCTTTCCAGGATGCGGAACCGGTCGCTCTGCCGGGGATCGGCCTGCAGCAGCTGCTCCACCCGCTGGAGGCTCTGCCCGATCCTCACCCCCGCGTCATGATAGGGATTGAGATAGAGAGGGTTGCCGGTGATGAGATAGCCCCGCTGGCCGGTCTCAGCATCGATCATGGTGGTGAGCGAGGTCTGGATCGCCGCGAGCACCTCATGGGAATGGGTCACCCGGGCCGCATCTTCCCTGAGGTTGCGGGTGTTCTGGTACGCCAGAGCGCCGCTCATGATCTGGATGGCGATCAGGATTGCCAGGGTGAAGAAGAGGCCTCGTCGGGAGGGGTGCATGGGCGAACTGGACCTAGAAACGTCAAGAACAGGTCAGGCCGAAGCCGGGGGTGGCGATCACATCGGGAGCTGAAGTATAGGTGGGGTCCAGACCCGGCCGTCATGAAATATGGGGTGCTGCCCGGGGGTTCCGGGCCGCGGCCCGGAAGGTGGCCGGCCATCCAACCCTCAGGGGCCGAGCGGCCCAGGCCTCCGGTGGACCGCTCCGCTCGGCCACCGCGCCAGCATGACCCCGCTCAACAGGGCGAAGGCCAGAAGCCCGAGCTGCAGCGCGGTCATGCCCCTCCAGACGGTGCTATCCCGGTCGCCGTGGAGAAATTCCAATCCGAACCGCAGGAAGGAATATCCTCCGAGATGGCCCCAGAACACCCCCCACCAGGGGCCGTCGGTCCTGCCCAGCCGGCGCCCCAGCGCGATCATGGCCCCCGCCAGGAGCAGGTCCCCGAGGGCCTCGTAGAGCTGGGTCGGATGGAGCGGGACGGTCGCCAGGGACACGGCCGAGCTGTAGCCCTGCTGGACGCACCAGAGCCAGGCAGCGCTGGCGACGTGATGATCGCGGACCATCATGGGCAGGACCATTCCGAATCTGGGCTCCGACACCCCCCAGGGCAGCCTGGTCGGGATGCCCCAGGCATCGCCGTTCAGGAAGCACCCGATCCGGCCGATGGCCTGGCCGATGAGGACCGCCGGGCTGGCAACGGCAAAGGCGTGCCAGAAGTCCACGTTTCGGCGCCGGAAGCGAAACAGGGCCGTGAGGACCCCGCCAGCCAAGCCTCCCGTGATCGACACGCCGCCTTCCCAGATCCTGAAGAAGGAGAGCGGGTCAGCCAGGAAGGCGTGCGGATCCCAGAACAGGAAATGGAAGACCCGGGCGCCGAACACGGCGCCCAGAAGGATCCATGGGAGATCTTCGACCAGGCCCCAGGCATCCAGACCGGCCTTCTTGAACCAGTCGAAGGCCAGCCAGGAGGCGGTGGCGATGGAAACCAGAAAGTAGAACCCCTCATAGAAGTAGAACACCCTGAAACCCAGGTCCAGATGGATCGGCCACATAGCGCTCCCTTGCGCTTCAGTGTCGCATGGGATGGCGCCCTGTCACTGCGGTTCCAGGGGCGTTGGCCTACCGCGCCAGCTTGCGGGTGGCCATCCGGGAGTCGTGGAGGCGGGCGAGAAAATCGTAGATGACGAACTCCTGGAGCCGCTGGGAGGAGCGCAGCAGGCGGTTCAGGTGCAGGTGGGTGAAGCTGGTGGCCAGCTCGGCACATGGCCGCTGGAGCGTGCCGCTCGCCTCGGCGGCGCGCAGGGTTGCCATGCAGCCGCGCAGGGCCCTGGACCGGGCCGCGAGGATGGCCATGCCGGCCACGCCGCCGTAGCGCTCCAGTTCCGGCTCATAGGTATCCACCTCGAATTTCCAGAGCCACCCGGCCTCCATCAGCGGGACGAGCAGCCAGTGCAGTGCCGGAAGGAGGTCCCGGCCTAGCGCACCGGCTTCGCCGTGGAGCCGGAGCCGCAGGTGCGGCGCGGGGTCCCCGTGCCGGAGGAAGAACCAGCGGTCGAACCCGCCGGCGCCACGCGCCAGGAAGGGGGGCAGGACCTGGCGCAGGAACCGGTCGGCGCCGCTGGGGCCGGCGAGGAGCTTGAGGCTCAGCCATTCGGAGCCGGGCGGGAAGCTGCGCGGCGCGGGGCTGGAAGGAGCCCGGACCGGGTCCGTGGCCGGGGCCGGCCCGGAGCGCAGGAACGGCAGCACCAGCTCGTGGCAGAACCGCCCGCCGGGTCCCCGGACCACTAGGTCCCCGGGGCCCGGGAAGAACTCCTGGAGCAGGAACCGGGAACGCCGGGCCACCAGGCGCAGGAGGGTGTCCACCCACAGGGGATGCTCCAGGTCCACCAGCAGTCCGTGGTCCCCGTCGACGAGCTGGACCCACCGGGGCAGGCCGCGTCCGGTCCGCCACCGGCCGAAGGCGCGGAACGCTTCCAGGGGGTTGGGATGCGCGCATGCCTTGAGCTCCTCCTGGCGCACCCGCCAACGGGCCCGCTGCAGCACATGGCGGCCGCGGCGCACCCGGGGCAGGCAGGGGAGGCCGTCCAGGGGGCCCCAGGCAAACCCGCCGCAGGCGTCCTGGTCCTGGAGCGCGCCCAGGAACCGGTAGAGGCCGAGGCCCCGGCCATAGTTGTGGGCGGCGCTGAGCCGCGGCAGGACCTCCCGGTCCCGGCTTCGGGAACGGAGCACCACCCGGCGGCCACGGACGGCGACCAGGAGGTCGCCGATGGCGATCTGGTCCTCCTCGGGCGCGCCGCCGGCGCCGAGGAAGGGAATCTCCAGGCGGCGCAGCCGGGGGCGGGCCAGGATGTTGCCCAGGCGGCCTTCGGGCAGGTGGACGATCTCCGCGAACAGGGCGTCGGGCCGGAAGGCCTCCTCCCTTCGGAGATGCTCCCGGACCTGCGCCTCCAGGTCCGGCTCGCCGTGGCAGAACCGCCCCAGCAGCCGGACCCCGGAGGGCCCGGAGAAGCCTTCCATCAGCAGCCGGAAGTCGCCCCGCGCCAGGTCCGCGGCGCCGGTCGCGGCCAGGGTCGCGGTGCAGGCGAAGGCGTCCGGGGGCCGCCCGGGTTCGGGGTTCTCCAGGGCCCGCACATCGTCCGGGGTCAGCTCCCAATCGGGACTGGGCCCCAGATCCATGAGCCGGTTCAGCAGGAAGGCGCTCCGCTGATCCATGGCGGGGATCGGGGCGGCTCGAGGCAAGGCCAGGCCTTCCAGCAGGGGTGAAGCGTCGCCCGCCGGGGCGCCGAAGCCGATGCCCCCATCCGCGTCCAGCGCCTGGGCGAGGTCGACCCAGCGCTCACCATAGCGGGCCGCGAAGGCGGCCCGGAAATCCTTCATGGGGTCCCGGGCCGGCGTGATTCGCCACAGGAGTTCCGCGGCCTCGGTGACGGCCGTCCGCACCGCGCAGCCCAGCCTCGCGCCGGCGGGCTTGAACAGGTCCACCTGGAACAGCCGGTTGAGCGGGAACTCCGAGGGAAGGGCCGGCAGGTCCCGGGCCAGATCGCGATAGCGGGCCGGCGCCTGGCCCGGTCCCGCTGCGTCCATGGACCGGAGGGTCTCCTGGACGGCCTCCAGCCGCCGGGCCACAGGCCAGGTGGCGGCATCGCCCTCCAGGCCCGCCACCAGGCTCTGGAGGGGGTCCGGCCCGGTGACCGCGGGGGAGAGGTCGGATACCAGGAGCTGGTCGCGGATCAGCTCCTGGATGAACGCCCTCGCTGCCTCCGGAGCGGCGCCGGCCCCGGCGAGGGACGCGGCCAGGGCGTCCGCGGGGGCGCCGTCCTGGGCCCCCCGCAGGGCCGCGTCCAGCCAGGGGGTCCGCTCCACGGCCACCAGGTGATAGTCCCGTCCCCGTTCCCCATCCGGGCGGCCTTCGACGTAGCGCAGCTGACCGGCGGCCAGGTACAGGCTGCTGTTGGGCCGGTAGCGCCGTTGCCGCCCGGCGCCGGGCGGGCCCCCGCAGGGCGGGCCCCCGCAGGGGGCCCGCTCCAGGGCCGCCGCCAGGGCGCAGAGGTAGTCCATGTCCAGGCGGGTGTGGCGGCGGACCCGGGGCCAGTCCTCCAGGTCCAGGCGGTCCGGTTCCGCCCAGGCGCCCAGGGAACAGCCCGCGAACAGGCCGAAGGGGGTGCAGCGGGAGGCCATGCGGACCAGGTAGCGCACCAGGCTGCGCTCCACCCTGGCCGCCTGCTCCGACCTGAGTCCGCCCTCCAGCCAGGGGTCGAGCCGCGCCTCCAGATCCGGAGAGGCCAGGAACAGGGCTTCCCGGATATCGGGCTGCGTCACGGCGGCGCGCAAGCTCGCGCGCAGGGCGTCCGTGGCCGGTTCCGCGGCCCAGGCCTCCAGCCGTTCGAAGGGCAGCATGGGCGTGCGCAGGACGAAGAACCCGGTGGGCTCGAAGGGGAAGGCGGCACTCATGCGGATGCCGCCGTGCTGGCCAACAGGATGCGGTCCCAGGCTGGGGCCGGGCCGCCGAGGGCGGCAAGCAGGGCGAGTCCCACGCCCGCCGCGCCCTCCAGCAGGCCGGCGCACGGTTGGTAGGCGGGCGGGTCCGACCTGAAAGCCGTCACCCCGGCGAAGCCACCGGCCGGGTCCAGGCCATCCAGGGTCCGCCCCAGCCAGACCTGGGCCGCGCCGCGGAAACTCGCCGCGCCGGTGCGTTGGTGCCAACGGTTGAACAAATGGGCATTGCCCGCCGCGCCGTGGCAGAGCCCGGTGTCCCGGACGCCCGAAGCTTCCGGGGCGCGCGCCGCCGCGAGCCGGGCCATGGCCAGGGGCAGGTCCGCCCACGGGGCCCGGCCGCCCGGATCGCTCCGTTCACCGCGGCCGCCCCGATCGCCCCGATCGCCCCGATCGCCCAGAGCCGCCAGCGGCTGAAGGGCGAGGGAGGCGCCCAGATCGCCATAGCACCAGGCGACCCGCTCCACCCTGGGCTCGCAGGTTCCCTCCCCCAGGGGGAACCAGGCTGGCAGATAGGACCCGGCGTCCGGAGCCCGCAGGTGGTTCAGGAGGGAGGCCATGCCCCCAGCCAGCAACCGACCGCACCGGACCGGCTCGATCCCTGCCCTCAGCAGGGCCGCCAGCAGGGCCAGCACGCCCGGGATGCCATGGGCCAAGCCATAGTCCAGGTGGCCGCCCGGATGGAGCGTGCGCTGCCAGGTTGGCAGCCGCTCGGATGGGGTCGCCCAGGCGAGCCCTGGACCCTCGGTGACCGCACGGTCTTCCAGGCACACCAGGACCCGCCGGAGCAGGGCGTCGCCGGCCGCCGGCCGCCGCTCCAGCCCATAGACCCCGAGCCCCACGAGGCCTCGCAGCAGATCGTAGTCCACCCCGCCGGGGGAACCATGCAGGCGGTCCAGGATCAGTTCATCCACGCCCCGGTTGGGATCCGCGGCGCCGGGCAGGGCTAGCCGCAAACGCAGATGTTCCACGCACCAGGCGATGCCCGGAAAGCCATGGTACAGGCCAAGTCCCGGCGCGCGGTCCGCGCGCGCCACCGCCATGGCGAGCAGCTCCAGAGCCCGGTGTCGCTGGGGTTCCCACCCCGGCCGCTGGCCGAGGCAGCCCAGGAACAGGGCCGCCCCGGCCAGCCCCGAACCGAGGGTCGGGTCCAGCACCTCCCGGTGCTCCCACAGGGCCTTCGCGATGGCCTCGAGGGCCCGCAGGATCCGGCCTGCCTGGGCGGCCGTGGCGATGGGGTGCCAGGGAGCCTCGCCCATCCGGCTAGCAGTAATGACAGACGGTTCCGGACTGGGTGCAGGTGGGCTCCAGCAGGGTGTCTTCGGGTAAACTCTGGCCGCCCTGGGGTTCCCGGAGGTCCGTGCCGGTGAGCCGGAGCAGGGTGTCCCGCTGGATGGTGAGTCGGGCGATGGGGTCCATGGGTTTCATGGGTTTCATGGGTTTCATGGGCTTCATGGTGTCCTCCTTGACACAGGTGCGGAAACTCACCTCTGGGTGGGGTGAAACCGCCAGAAGTTTCAAGGCGGTCCCACCCAACCCGATCCGGGACGTTGCGGCCTGTGGGTTCCGGAAGCCCATCCGCGCGCCCGCGCTTCCAGGTGCGCCCACCTCCGGTTCAGCGTCCGGAACACAGGAAGAACAGGGTCCCACGGGTCCGGGCACCCGTCAGGTCGGCGCCGGTAAAGTCCACCATGAAGAACACACTGCCGCGCAGATCCGCATTCCGCAGGTTGGCATTCTGCAGGTTGGTGCGATAGAAGGCTGAGCCGCTGATATCGGCCCCCTGGAGATTGGCCCCACTGAAGTCTCGCTGGCCATAGGAAATATTCGAAAGATCGCCATCGGGGCATTGTCCGCTCATCTCGAGGCGCTCCTGGTCCTGCCCGGAATACGCCAGCGCCAATCGCGAGGACAACAACAGGACGGCCATTACCGTGCATCCATTCTGTTTCATCTGATTCATCCCTTATTTGTGATAGGCCAGCGTGGCCTGAAGTAAATCAGCGTTGACCTCGACCCTCAGGGGCGCGTCTGGCTGGTTCTTCCAGCCATCCTCGTACGAAGTCAGCTTTCCCTGCATCTGGTAGGACACCTCTGCGCCCGGTTCGATACTGAGATAAACACTGCCCACCCTTGCCTTGACCGAGAGCTTTCCGTGTGGATGTGCGCCGGCCAGCCGCACGTCAGCCTTGAGGGTCGTTCCCTGCAGCGACAGCTCACCGGCCGTACCCCGGAAAGAGATGTCGCTGAAGGTACTGTGCATGACCAGTCGCTGGAATTGCCCTTCGGCACGCACGCTATTGGCGTCCTGGAGGATCTCGACCTGGCCCAGGGCCGGCAGGTTCGCCTGGTACGTCACCTTGCAGCGTCGCCACCGAGCGGCTTGGCCGCTGTCCACCCCGAGGGTCAACACCCCCTGCTCCAGGTGCTGGGTCAGGCGGCAGTTGCCGCAAAGAGACCAGCTCTTGCCTTGCACCAGCCGGTACGGACGAGCCGCGTCGGTGGTCAACTCGATGGTACTGCCATCGCCGACAAAGACGATTTTCTGGATCTGACTCAGATCCAATTCATCCGCTGCAAGTGCCGGCAGGGATGAGATCACCAAGGTGATACACATGATCATTTTCATGATTGATGCTCCAGATGTTCGTTCGGTAGCCGAGGTGGGCAGCCTGCCTGAACAGGGGGGGGCCATGGGGATTCAGGATGGGTTGCTATCCCCTGGTTTACGGACTCCGGATGGCATGGCGGGGGGACAACCGGAAGCGGACCGTGCCGCGTGGGGTGAGGTTGTTGCGAAAAACCGGCTTGCAATCCACGGCCCGGGTGGTGGGGGCGAGCTGGAAATGGAACTCCCGGAGCAACAACGACACGGCCAGCGTCAGCTGCGACAGCGACAAGTTCATGCCGATACAGACACGCTTGCCAACCCCAAACGGAAAGTAGCTGCCGCCTAGGGGCCCCGCCTCGCCATGGCCGCGAGACGGGTCAAAGGTCAACGCATTCGGCCAGTTCTGCTCGCTTCGATGCACCACCCAGGGCGAAAACAGGACCGCCTGTCCGGCTGCAAGGCTTCGGCCATCCAGGTCGATATCGCGGGTGCAACTGCGCTCCAGCACCGGTGATACCGGCGTAAGCCGCAAGGCTTCCCGCACGCAGGCCAGTGCCACCGGCGCCTGCTGCATGTGCCAATCCTGGTAGTCCAGATCCTCCGCTTCGTCCTGCAGGGCCTGCTGCCATTCTGGCTGTTGCGCCAGATGCAGCAGGCACCAGTGGAGTGCCGTACTGTTGTTTTCGACACTGGCGGTAAAGGTTCCGACCACGGTGTTGCGGACGATACGGTGCACCTCTGCGGGCGGCAGCGCCGGATCCAGTTCGGCTAGGAGACGGCCGATCATACTGTCGGTCGGTGCCTGCCGCGTCAGCAACTGCGCCGTCAGTTCGTCCATGCGAGCGCGCAACGAAAGCAGATCAGGGTCCCCTGTCAGGGTGCGGCTGTCCCCGGCACGCGCTGCCTTCATCAACAGGGCATAGAACTGCATCCGGAAAGCGTTGGCAAAACCCAGGACCCCGGCTTCGTCCATACCCGGCCCCATCAGCGGCCGGCAGACCAGCTGGACCGACCAGGCCATGCAACTGTCTCCCAGGGCGGCATCTGCGGGCAACTGGCGGAGGCGTACAGCCAACTGTTCGGCGCAGGCATGGATATCACGCGTCATGTACGGCGCGGTGTGGCTGACCAGCGGCGTGGTAAAGACGCGGGCGCGACGCCACTCCTCGCCTTCTCGGGTGACCGTCAGGGCCTCTTCCAGCAGGAGCCGGGCCACCGAGGCTGATGAGGTGGTTCGGTCGACATCCTTGCCGAAGTGGTCAGGATGACTGGCCCAATAGCGAACATGGGCGGCATCCCCCAGCAGGACGACCTCCTGGCCTCGATCGACCCGGAGCCGCACCAGCGGGCCGTGCCTGGCCACGGCGCGATCCAGGATGGCGAGCAGGCCGTGGGCGGCCATCTCCAGGGGCTTGACGGTGAATTCGGGAATGGCGGTCATCCTGGCGACTCCTGACTCTGGGTGGCTTCAAGCAGATGGGTGCCATCGAGCTTGCCGTTGCGGTTTAAAGGCAGATGCTCCAGGCAGTGGATGTGGTGCGGCAGCATGTACGGAGGCAGATGACGCGCGAGGTCCTCGCGGAGCGCAAGGGGGGTGGCGCTGCCGCCGACAAACAGCAGCAACTCCGTGCGGCCACCGAGCTCCTTGACCATGGCCACGGCTTCGTTCACGCCCTGACAGCAGAGCGCACGCAGCTCGATTTCAGGCAACTCCACACGATTGCCATTGACCTTCACTTGCCGGTCCATCCTTCCGTGCAGCCACAGATGGCCATCGCTATCCAGCGTGCCAAGGTCTCCACTGCGATAGCAGCGTTCGCCGTTGCGTGCTCCGAAGGCACGGTTTTGCGGCGAGTCGGCGGGTAGGTAGCCAGCAGCCACTTGCGGGCCGAAGATCACCACTTCGCCCGGCTCGTTCCATGCCGGCTCATCGGCGGCGTTCCAGACTTCCACCCGGCAGCGCGCGCTGGCCGCCTCGAAGCAGGACAGCTGCCCCGCGCTCAGCGCATGACCGGGCAACAACTGGGAATGGGTCAGGCAGGTGGTTTCGCTGGGGCCGTAAGAATTCCACAGACGTTGGGTGGGAAAACGGCTGCGCAACTGAGCAAAAAGAGCGAGTGGAAACATCTCGCCGGCCAGATACAGATCCGCGAAGGCGGGGAACTGGCGCTGCCCAAAGTGGGGATCACGGCATAGCGTGGCCATGAACGACGGCGTGCTCATGCCGGAAAGCAACCGGTCGGCGTAGCCTTGCATCAGGCGCAGGTTCTGCCGCGGCAAAGCGTTGTTGGCGTGATCCAGCATCAGCACGGCCCTGCCGCGCGCCAGGCACGGCCACAGATCCCCCATGCCCAGGTCGAAGGCCAGGTTGGCGTGATTCAGATGGAATCCGTCCCCCGGGGTGATGTTCAGCTGAGCCCCGTACCAGGCATCGAACGCGGCAAAGTTGTCGTGGCGGATGGCAATACCCTTGGGTTCGCCCGTGCTTCCGGAGGTGAAGATGTAGTGGAACACGCTGTCGGCGACAGGAGGTTCCTGGGGCCGCATCGGAAGGTCGACACAGTCGCGGCTGCCCAGCACCGGAAGCGCCACCTCGGGTACCTCGCTGCCGCAGGCAATCAGGCCAACGGCCTCCGCGATGCAGCCCATCTGGGCGATCCGGGCGACCGGATGGCTGCGGTCCACCATGCAGAATGGCCGGGACCCGATGGCGCAGGCCAGCATGGCGGCCACCGCATCGGTTTCCTTGTGGCCGTGGATCAGCAGGGTGCCGGGTGGCCATGAACGCAGCCGGGCCTGGATGGCTCCGGTGCGCAGGCCCAGGGCCCCGAAGGTGATGGCCCCGTGATCGTTCGCCAGGGCCGGCAGCCCCGGGTTGCGCTGGATCTGGTCAAGCAGGGAAGGTATCGGATGCATGGATGTAATCCGCCTGGGAAAGGGGTTGATCAATCAGGGGACGACGGTCGAGCTTGCCATTGGCATTGAGAGCCGGTTGGCCCAGGGCCTGCCAGAACCGCGGCAGCAGGTGACGGGGCAGCTCGGAGGCCGCTTGTGCGGCCAGCGAGGGCAGGTCCTGGGGCGACGGCCCCAGCAGCCAGGCGCGTAGGCCGCGGGCTCGGTCGCGCACGCGGTAGGGTTCAACCAGGACATTGCGCACGCCGGGCAGGCTGCCTAGATGGCGCTCCACCGCGTCCAGGTCGACCCGCATGCCCTGGATCTTGCATTCACGGTCCAGCCGTCCCCAGACATAAAAGCAACCGTCCTCATCGCAACTGCCGATGTCACCACTCAGATATGTCCCGCCGGGGAAACGCCGGCTGGTCAGCGCGGGTTGAGCAGGATAGCCGGCCCCGACCGCCGCCCCGCCGATCACGATTTCGCCGCGGCCGGGCGGCAAGTCGGCCCGTGGTTCCAGCGCCAGGCTCGCGCCGGGCCGGGCGCGCCCGATGGTCAGCGGCAGGGCTGCCGTCAGACTGGCCGAAGTCAGCTCGGCCAGGCTGACGGCTACGGTGCATTCGGTCGGGCCATAGGCATTGAAGACGCGCGCACCAGGGAAACGCCGCCACAGTTCAGCCACCAGGGGTTTGGGCAGGACTTCCCCGCAGAACAGGAAATGGCGCAACGAGGGCAGGGTCTGTCCGGTAAAGCGCGGGTCGGCCAGATAGTCCTGCGCCTGGGAAGGGGTCGAAATCCAGGTGTTCAGGCCGTGGGCGGCAAATCGCTGCAGATACAGACGGCTGTTGTGGAATTCCCGGGCCGCCAGCGCCGACTGTGGTTGCCGGCCCAGCCAGGCCAACCACATCTCGAACAACGACACGTCAAAGCTCAGCCCGACCATGCCGCTGACCACCCCGGCGCCCCCCAGGTCGGCGTCCAGTCGGCGCATCCAGTCGATGAAACCGACCAGATTGCCATAGCGCACGGCAATGCCCTTGGGCTGACCGGTGGTGCCGGAGGAAAACATCTGGTAGGCCAGGGTGTCGCCGGAAGCCAAGGGCAATTGACGCAGGGCCAGCCATTGCGCATTCAACTCGGCGTCCCGGTCGGCGGCGGCTGGCCAACTCAGCCAGGGTGCCTCATGCGGTGGCAGGCCGTCTTCACTCCACAACCAGTACGGCGCTGCCAGGTGGCCGGCAATCTGGGCTAACCGAGCCGACGGGGTATGAGCCGCCAACGGTATGAGAGTCCAACCGGCCAGCAAACTGCCCCACCAAGCGACCTGGCTGCGCCAGCCGCGGTCGCCCACCAGCAGCAACTGCCCGCGCGGAGCAGTGGCCGCCAGTGACAGCCCCAGGGCCAGTGCCCGCCGGAACAAAGCGTCGTAGCAGAGGTCGCCATCGGCGTGCAGGTAGGCCGGCTTGCTGCACCGGTGGAAACCGGCAAACAGCGCCCGGAAGGCAAGCATGTCCATCAGACCCCCTCCGATAGGCCGTGGGCTGCCAGCTGCCGCGCCAGAAACCTGGCAATGCTGGCCACCGTCACAAAGTCGTCGCCATTGAGCAGCGCTGGATCCAGTCCCAGGCCCGGAAAGCTCTCTTCCAGATACATCAGCAGTTCGATGTACAGGCCGCTGTCAAAGCCGACATCGGCTTCCAGCCGGGTGCCGTCGTAAAGGCCGGCGACATCGTCCATCTCCATGACTCGGGCAATGGCGTTGATAACCTGCTGTCGACAGTATGTTTCATTTATTTGCATGGGCGGTCTCCTATTACATGGACAGGCTCCTGGGCGGGGCCGGCCGCCGCGCGGCATCGTGGCTGGCCTTGAGGGCCACCTTGTCGACCTTGCCGTTGCTGGTGCGTGGCAAGGCCGGTAGGGCGAAGATGCGTGCGGGCAGCATGAACGGTTGCAGGCGGTCTCGGCACCAGCTACGCCAGTCGGCCTCGCTGCTGTCTGCGCCTTCGCGCAGTTGCACATATGCCTGCGGGCGCTGGCCGTCCAGCGGATGTTCCACGCCGATCACGGCAGCCAGGACAATGTCGGGATGCTGTTGCAGTACGGCTTCGACTTCCTTTGGCGCCACCTTTTCACCCTTCACCTTGAGCACTTCGTCCAGCCGTGCCAGGAAATAGAGGAACCCATCGGCATCCAGCTGGCACCAATCGCCGGTGTAGAGCACCCGCTCACCCGGCAGCGGGCCAGGACGGAGGCTCAGGGCGGTTTGCTCCGGGTTGTTCCAGTACCCGCGCATCACGGTACTGCCCCGGATCACCAGTTCGCCTTCGGCACTGCGGGTATGGCTGCGACCCGCGGGGTCGACCAGCCACAACTCGGTGTTGGGAATGGCGATGCCGACACTCCCCTTGCGGCGATCCAGTTCCGGCGGCGGCAGGTAGGTGCAGCGATGGCACTCGGTCAGCCCATACATCGAGAACAGTTCGGCATGGCGGAACTGGCTGCGGATCTGGTCGATGGCGTCCGGGTGCAGGGCTGCGGCCGTACTGGTGACTTTGCGTACGCAGGAGAAGTCAAAGCGGTTGGCAATGGGCGCCAGGAGCGCCAACATGGTGGGCACGATGGGGAATACGGTGGCCTGGAATTGGACCAGGCGCGCCAAGGTGAACAGGGGTTGGGCAAACGAGGCTTCGATGATCAGGCTGGCCCCCACCAGCGCACTCATGGTCAGCTGGTGCAGGCCGTAATCGAACGTCAGCGGAATGGCGCACAAGATCCGGTCGGCCTCGGCCAGCCCCAGGTAGCGCGACACCGATTGGGAGGCGGCCACCATATTGTGTTGGCTCAGCATGACGCCCTTGGGAAAACCGGTGGAACCCGAGGTGTAGATGATGGCAGCCAGATCCTGGTCCAGCGCATCGCCGCCAGGTGCCGGCAGGCACGGGCAGGGCGGCCATGGCCCGGACAGGCTGGCCCCGTCACCTTGCCACAGGAAGTCGCTCCGGTGACGAGCCATAGCGACTGCCTTGGCCACCTCGGCGCGGACCGCAACGCTCGCCAGCACGACCCGCGGGGTGCAGTCGTCCAGCATCCAGGCCAGCTTGGCCGCTCGGGTATCGGGGCTGATCGGTACGGCAATGGCGCCGAGGTACTGCACGGCCCAGAAGGCCACCGCATAGTCTATCGCGTTGGGCAGCAGCAGCAGGACCCGGTCGCCACGGCACACACCTCTGCTGGCCAGCTCGCCAGCCAAGCCGGTGGTGGCTTCCCACAGGGCGGCATACCCCAGTTCCCGCTGGTCCTCGAGCAGCGCGATCTTGTCCGGCAGGCACTGGGCACTGCGGCGCAGATAGTCGATGAGCAGGAGCAGGTTATGGCTGGTCTTCATGACGGGCGACCTCTCGGTAGGCGAATAGCAGCGCGACCAGCGTGCCGGTAAGTCCGGCAGCCAGGGCCAGAACGTGGCGGCGCAAGGGGGTCAGCCGCGACGTGAGCGCCGCGGACCCCAGATTGAGGAAAACGTCGGAGCAGAAGCAGTGGCCCAGACTGTAGAGGTGTTCCCGAAACACCCGTTCGCGGCCGAAACCTGCTTGCTCGGCCAGCCTGTCAAAACTGACGGGGCTGGCATGGTAGGGCACGATGGCGGCGATATCAGCCTGGGCCAGTCCGACCTGTGCCAGCGTGCGGCGGACCAGGGCCAGCATCGCTGGCAGGAAGGCGTGGTCGTAACGGTTTTCTGCTTCACGGCTGGTTTGCACCGTTCGCAATGCGTACCCGCCGATCAAGCCGCTCTCGGCCGCCACGAGGTGCCAGCCCGGCCCTGGCGCGGCCTCCAGCACCACCGCCACGGCGATCTCACCAAAGCAAGCGTTCTGTCCTACATACTGCACCAGCGGGTGGAAACACTTTTCGCCGGATAGCCACAATGCCTGCTGTCCGGGTTGCAACTGGCGCTGCAACCAGCGCAACGCCAGCGCGCCGGAGGCGCAGGCGCCCTGGGTGACGGCCAGCAGCTCGGGCTGCCGGGGGTAGCGCCTGGCCAGCCCGTCCAGGAGACCCCGCCCGGCCACATTGTTGTCATGCAGGGAATGGCCGTAGCACAGATAATCCGGGGCCAGGCCCTGCCGCAGCCGATCCAGGGCTGCCTGCAGCAGCTCGGACAAGGTGGCCTCCGGCGCCAGCCAGACCCGCTCGAAGTGGTGAAAACGGGTAAAGATGCGCAGATCGCGCGCGGTCATGCGGTAGCGCGCCGCCAGTTCCTCCAGCGTCCACGGCCTGCCCAGGCTTCGGCTGTCGGCGATGGCAGTGATCCTCATGGTTTCCACTCCACCCGGCAGGCACCGCTGTAGGCTCCCAGTCCGACGGACAGCATGATCGCATCGCCCCGGCTGCCGTCAGCCAGCCATCGTTGCAACAGGAGCAACGGGTCGGCGCAACAGCAGTGGCCCGTGGCCGGCAGCAGATCCCGGCGGATGCGGGTCAGGGGCAGACCGTACCGGCGGCTGTACTGCACCCAGCTGATATTGTTGATGTTATGTGGCAACAGGGTGATGTCGCGATCCTGGCAGCCCAGATCGGCCAACAGGGATTCGACCATGTCGTCATGCGCTCGGTAGAATGCCTGCGTTTCCTCCGGGGTCCCATACAGCCCCTGGTGATGCTGGTTGCGCCGCGCCAACCTGGGCGGCAGCAATCGGATCCCGCCCGGCTCGAGGTCGAGCAGCAAGGCCGCGCAGGCATCGGCAATCAGCGTGCAGCCGGGCAAATAGCGGTGAACCGCAGGCAAGGCACTCAGCTCGTCCCCCACCAGCAGCAGCACCTGGCGCGCCTGATGCCGGCGCAACAGCCGTTCGGCCAGGTCCAAGCCCCAGAACAGGCCGGCACAGTTGAACTGGTCAATCTCGTAGCGGATGACACCGGTCAGCCATGGATGGACTGGCAGCGCTCCCGGAAGCGGCAGGCCGAGCACGTGGACCAACGCATCGGGTGCTGGCTGCATCGCCAGTTGGTCCAGCAAGGAAACCCAGGCGGCGGCCGCCGCAGCGGGTGACTCATAAGCGGCCACCGTCTCGAAACCGAGCAGCTTGCTGAAAATGCGTGCCTGCATCGGGGATTCTCCAGCCACGGTCAGGATGTCGGTCGCAGCCATCCGCTGGGCTGGCACATGGCAAAGCAGCCGCTTTACGCGCATGGCATGGCTCCCACGGCCAGCCCGTACAGGGCCTGCGCATCGGCTTGCAGCAGCATGGCCGGGCCGGAACAGTCCCCCAGGGCGGCAAACGGAGCGCTGCAAAGGCGCGCCGGATCCGTGGCCCGGGACGGGCCGGTCCAGCCGCTGGCAGCCACAGTGGCCGGGTCTGCGATCAGGGTGCCCGCACCAAGCCAGGTCGGAGGCTGCGCCAGCATCAGGCTCAGGCTGCCAGCCAGAGGCTCTCCAGGCCCGCGCAGCTGGCGCCGATAGCCCAGCAGAGGCCGGCCGGACCCCTGCTGTGCCAGCAGCAGCAGGCTGGCGCTGTTGCTGACGGCGGAGGGATCGAACGCCGGGCTGCGGTACAGCAAATGTTTCTGGTCGGCCACGAGGATCAGCGCCTGCTGCCCGGGTTGCAGATAGCGGGCCGCGCAATCCACGGCGAACAGTGGCGCGGACAAGCCGCGTTCGCTGATGGCAAACCCGAGGGCCCTGCTCAGCCCCAGTTCGTGCAGCAGGTAATTACTGACTGAGGTGCCCAGATGCAGGTCAGGCGTCCAATGCGCCACGATGACGAGCGCCACCTGGCTCAGGTCGCGCCCGGACTGCAGGGCTGGGAGCAGTGCCCCGGCCATATGCAGGAACGGAGCACGGTCGGGGGCGGCCAGCCAGTGATCCACATTGCTATCGCTGGCCTGCCAGACGAGGCCGTTGGCCCGAAACAGGGCCTGGGTGTAGGTTTCCCAGTCGTCGCGCTCGGTCAGCCAGGCCGGGTCGAACGGCTCCAGGCCGGCAAAGACGCCGCTGTCCAAATAGTCAAGCGTCAGGGGCATGGCGGTCTCCTTGCGGCCGGAAGGCGCGGGCGCCGGGTTGCAGGTGCAGGCAGCGCGGATCCTCCGTGGGGCTTCCGGCCAGCAGCAGCCGCGGCTTCTGCTCGGCGATCTGGCGCTGCCAGGGGACGCGGGCCCGGACCTGCCACAGCGCCCCGTCCTCCACCAGCACTTCTGCCGGGTGACCGAAGCTGAGAAACTGCACCGGTGACGCGCTGGCCCCGTAGGCGCCGGAACGGAAAATGCCGATCAGGTCACCAGGCGACAGCGCCGGCAAGGCGACCCGGTCACCGAGGATGTCGCTGGGCGTACACAGCGGGCCGCTCACACTCTGTTCGAGCAGCGGCAGGTCCCCGGTCGGCCCTAGCCGAGCCAGCGGGAAAGGCCTGCGCAGCCCACCGCCGCCACCGGCCGCTGCAGCATGGCAGTTGGAGCCGCCATCACAAATGGCAAAGAACTGTCCTTTGGATGGCTTGGTATAGCGCACGGCGGTCACAAACACACCACACTCGGCGACCAGGAACCGCCCCAGTTCCATATAGATCGCGGTCCCAGGCAGCGCAGCCTGGTGCTCGAGAACCAGGGGGGCCAGGCCGGCCCCCAGCGTGGCCAGATCCAGCTCGCCTTCCTTGCGGAAATACGGCACGCCCAAACCGCCGCCGATGTCGATGAAAGCCGGATGCCAGCCATCGGCGGCCAGCAGGCGCGCCAGCGCCAGGATGTTGGCCGTATTCTGCACCACGGCCCGGGCCTCCAGAATGCGCGTGCCCAGGTACACCTGCAGGCCTGCAAGGTCCAAGGCCGGATAGGCGGCTCGGCCGGCAATCAGCCCAGGCACGCGGCTCTCGTCGATCCCGAACTGGCCCGGCTTGCCGCCCATGACCAGCCTGGCTTGGCTCCCCTGGAAATCCGGATTGACGCGCAGCCCCACACCCTGCCGGCGACCCGCTTTGGCCGCGATACGCTGCAGATCCGCGAGTTCCTGCTCCGACTCGACGATCACAGCCTTGATGCCCAGTTCGACACAGCGCGCCAGTTCCTGGGGCGACTTGCCAGGGCCCACAAACAGGAGGTCGGACGGCAGAGCGCCAGCCAGGAGGGCGGTTTCCAATTCGGCCAGGGAACAGACTTCGCATCCCACCCCCAATCCGTGCAGGCGATTGACCAGGCTGAGGTTGGGGTTGGCCTTGAGCGAGTAGAACAGGCGCAGGGCCGCCGGCAGATGCTGGCGCAACTGCTTCAGGTTATCGGCCAAGGTCGCCGCGCTGTAGGCGTAGAAAGGCGTACCGATGCGGGCAGCCAGGGTCTGCCAGGCCAGCCCTTCGATGCCCAGGGTGGTGATATGCAGTTCACGCACGGGGGGGCCTCCCAAGTTGTTCTTCCAGCCAGTCCAGGAGGCTGGCCCCGCTGGCAAAGCGAGCCAACAAGGCGGCATCCATACGATCCAGTACGCTTTCGCCGATGCCGTACTGCGCCTCCAGCCGTTCGGCCAAAGCCGCCACCAGGCTGACCACGCCGATGGAGTCGAGCAGCCCGCAGTTGCCATACAGGGAGGCGCCCTGGGTCAGCGCTGCCAGCTTGTCCGCACCGAGTCCTGCCTGCTGCCAGGCTTGATGCAATAGTTGTTGGGCTTCCGTTACTGGGTTCGGCATGCTGGATCCCCCATGTGGCGCGGCAGCGCGGTTCATGACGGTGCGGGTGGCGGCAGCAGCTCGACCAGAGCGCTTGCCAGCGTGGCGCCCATGCCAACCGAGACCATCAGGACCTGGTCTCCAGAAACGAGCCGCCCTTCGGCAAGCGCATGCCGCAGGTTGATGAAGCCGTCAGCTCCAAAACAGTGGCTGTAGCGTGCGACGTTATCGAGGTAGACCTTGTCGCGCGGCCATCCGAGTTCGCGCATCAGGCCTTGCCATGACGGAAGGTTGACGTTATGCGGCAGGATCAGGGCGATGTCTTCCGGAGCCAGACTGAAATGAGCGAGTGCCGAGCGCATATGGGCCAGCAGCAGGCCCTGGTACTCGGCAGCGAACCGGAACGCCCCTTCGTTGCCATCGAAGTGGCCGGTATCGCGGCAGAAACGGCCGTCGTGCTGGGTGTACACATCCTGAATACGGCAGCTTCCCTCGCCCGGTGCCAGCACGACCGCACAGGATACTTCCCCCATGATGGTGATGCCTGGCAAGAGCCGCAGCGAACGGTGGAAGCCGCGCTCACCTGCCAGCAGCAGGGCCCGTCGGCCCGGGGCGAGCCGCGCCCGGATCAGCGGCAGGGTGGCCACGGGCGTGGCGCAGTGCGCCAGCGATAGGTCCATTACTTCGGCCCGGCTGCCCAGCCCATCCAGCAGCCGCTGGGTCATGCGTTGACCGTGCGGCGGCGCCACCGAGGGAAGGGTGTGGCAATAGACCACCAGATCCAGCGACGCCGACAAGGCGGGGGCCATCGCCGCCAGGTGGGCGATCAGCGGCTGGTACAAGGCCTCCATGCTGCCGCCAGCCTCGTAAGGCAGGGCCTTCAAACCGTAAAAGCGTTCGAATAGGCGGCCGTCCATCTTGGATAGCGCAAGCTCCTGGGCAGCCTCGGCCACATTTTGTCGGTGGGCAGGCACATGCATGGAGATGTCGACGATGCCCAGGTTCATGCGCCCCCTCCATCGGCAAAGGCCATGATCTGCCGCAACAGGTGCGGATTGCGCAGCACCCCAAGATGACCGCCGCCATGGGTCAAGCACAGCCGGGCACGCGGCGCTTGAGCCAGCATGTCCTCCGCCTCACCCAAAGGAATCATCTGGTCGTAACGGTCGTGACAGAGCAGCCAGGGCTGCGACAGCCCGGCAAAGGCCGATGCCTCGAGCGCTGCGGGGTTCAGCCGATGGCGGCCCAGGTAATGGCGCGAACACCATGCCTGCTGTTCCGGCGAGAGTCGACACAGCGCAAAATGGCGCTCCAGCAGGCGGCGCAGGCTGAACGGCGTCCCAATCGTGACCAGTCCACCCGTGACTAATCCTTGCTGCAGGGCCAGCGCCGCGACCAACCCGCCGGAAGAGTGGCCTATCAGGCAGCGCACAGGGCCGAAGCGGCCAGCCACGAGGCGCAGCTGGTGAGCCAGGGCAAAGAAGGATACCCTCCGGCCATGGGCCCTGCCGTGGGCGTACAGGTCCGGTATGATCACCCGATAGCCGGTGTCCAGCAGCGGCTGGCACAACGGCTGCAACATGCCAGCGCGGCCCTCCCAGCCATGTACCAGCAGAATGGCGGGGGCATGGATCGGGCCACCCAGATACACCGGAACCCGTCCGCCGGCAAACGGCAGCCACTTGCACTGCAACCCATCCAGGAAGATCCGCTCCGAAAGCTTGCCCTGAGTGCGCAACGGCGTCTCGAACAGGTCGATGACCAAGCGAGCCAGCCGTGCTGGGGAGATGCGCCACCACAGGGCCATGTCCAGCCGCCGCAGGCGGTCGCATAGCTTGCGATAGTGCGTCTCGGGGAGAATCTGGACACGGGTCACGGCCGCCGGCTTGCGTCCAAGCCTTGCCATCACCCGGTTGTACCGCTGATGGCCACAGGCCCACAGCCACAGCAGTGGATAGGCGAGTTCAACCAGCATGACCGGCCTCGCTCAGGGCATGGTGCAGGCAGACCACCTCGCGCAAGAAGATCAGGGCATACAGTACGGCACTGGCCAGCATGCAACCCAGCACCCAGGACACGCCGAGCGATAGGCCGAGCAGAATGGCCAGGCCCAACGTTGCCTCCATCAACAGCGTCACGATCAGCACCTGCCGCCCGCGTCCCAGCTGCTCCAGCAAGGTCTGGAGCATGGTGTTCAGCGCGGTCAGGAAGAAGGTTGGCAACAGCCACTGCAACAGCTGCAACCCGGCCTGCCGGACTCCGCTGCGCTGGCTCATAAGCTCCATCAGCGCCGGCTGTACGCCCCAGGCCAGCAGCACCAGCACCAGGTAACTGCATGCGGTCAGCAACAGGCCCTCGCGCAGGAGAACCCTGCGCTGCGTCGGGTCGCCCTCCAACTGCTGGTTGATCCTGATCGCAACCGCCGACCCCAGCGCCACGGCTGGAATCACGAACAGCAGGCGCAGCTTGAGCACGAGCAGCAAGGCCACACTGTTGTCGCCACTGATCCCGGCCAGCGCGGGAAACAGCACGGCCGAACTGGCAAAGGCCACGACCAGGGTCAGGAACACGGGCAGCCCGGCATCCTGGACCAGTGCCAGCAGGCGGGCACGGAACACCCCCGTTGGGCCGCGCTCACCCTCCCGCGTGCGCAGCCAAAGCAGACCGTAAACCGGCACCAGCGCCAGCCCGTGAGACACCAGATTGCCCAAGGCCACCGACATGAACCCCAGCCTCAGCACGGTCAACGACCCGTAGCACACGGCCAGGTTGATGACGGCTGCCACCCCCGACAGAACCAGACCCGGTACGGTGGCGCCCTGACCGCGCAGGGCCGCATTGGCCATCTCGAAGCACAGCAGCGGGATCAGCGACAGCAGGTAGCCGGGCAAAACCGGCCAGACTTCGCGCATGTCCGCCCCGATCAACTGTGGCACGCTCCCCACCAGCGCGTGGGCCCCGAGTGCCAGCAGGCTGATCATCAGGACACCGCCAGCGGCCAGCAGCAACGTGGCCTGCCAGACCCGCTTTCGTGGCCACTGGGTGGCCGAACGAGCACTGAATACCTGGTTGGTTACGGCCAACCCTTCCATGATGGCGATAAGTAGCAAGAAATAAGGTTGCAGCATGGGCATCAGGAACAGGGCACGGCCGTCACCGCTGTCCCGGCCCAGGATCCAGATCTGGCCATTCTGCAGCATCGCCGCCACCATGCCACTGAGCATCATCGGCCAAGCCAGCCCCAGGATGGCCGACCATAGACTGGCTCGCCGCGGAACGGTGGAAGGATCCAAACCAGGTTCAAGCATGGCTCGGCCCCTCGGTTGAGACGGAAGCGATGGGCAGCAACAACAGGTAACGGAGACAGGCCTCTGGAGCACAGGCGTCTTCGCCCAGGCGCAGCGTCAGGTCGTCCAGCAGCAGGACAGGCACGCCATCAGCCAATATCAATGCGGCCAATGTTTGTACGGCATCGCACCAGCCTGGCGTTATCCCGCCCCTCAGCGCCTGCACGGGTCCAGCGAAATGGCACGCGCCCAACAGTTTCTGCAGCAGGGGGGTCCTGCTTTGCCACCAGTGCCCGCGGCCCTGGTACAGCAGCGCCAGTCCCGGATGGGCCGCCGCCGCGACCGTCAGCAAGCCGTCAAGCGCCTCCGGAAACAGCGTGCCATCCGGCTGGGCATAGCCATAGCCTGGCCAGGCAACGCTACCGGCAGAGATCTGCCACGCGGCAAACTGCATGCGCGCAGTGGCGTCCAACGGCCATGCCTGCTGCGGTGCCCGCAGCGTACCTTCAGCGGCGATCTGCCAGGACCCCAGGTCAGTCCGTGACATGGCACCCGCTCCGGAAGCTGGCTGCGGCGTTCTGCCAGTGGACCAGGCGGGTGCCCTCGGCATATTCGAAGGCCTTGACATCCCGCCACCCCTTTCTCAGCCAGTCATGCTCGACCATGGCCGCTGGCGGTACTCGGTGCAGCAGCTCCAGCGCAAGCGTTTCTGCCAACGCCACGCCATGAGCCTTCATCAGTCCCGTGCGCCGGCCGGTGCGCCGACCCTGATCAAAATCATCACAGCATTGCCACAGCAGGTTGCGTGCGCCATCCACCTGGTGTCTGGCTTTCCGCAACCAGCCCGCATCACAGCGGAAGGCGGCTTCCGCCCGATCCAGCAGGCTGCCGGTCACCCCCAGGGCCGCCATGGCCACGCAAGGTCGCAACGCATCAAAGGTCAATAGAACCGAGCGGCCAAACCGCTCGGTTGGTTTCAGTTGCGCCCCCAGCCGGTGGTGATCTGGCACAAACACCTGATTGAAACGTAAATGGGTAAGGTTGCTGGCAGGGCAGCCGCTGGAAGCCAAGGGTGTGGCCGAGAATCCCGGCAGACCGCGCGTTTCCAAGAGAAACGCCTCCACCCCGAGGGGGCCGTCGCTGGTTCGAGCAAAGACCACACCCAGCGTGGCGAGGGCGCCATTGCCGATGAAATATTTTTCGCCTCGCAGGAGATAGCCACCGTCCGTCTTGTTCGCCCGGGTCTGCAGCCGTGAAGCATCTGAGCCGACGTTCGGCTCACTCAGCGCAAAGAACGTCCAGCACAACGCCCGTTCGAAAAAGGCATGAAAATGCGTTCGGATCGCCTCATCCCCCAGGCCGTCGACCACAAAACCGGCCATGCCGGTGCCGGGGGCGGCAAACAGCAGGTTGGGATCCAGGTAGCCCAGCGCTTCATACAGCATGGCCCGTTCGCGCAGGCTCAGACCATGGAGCTCGCGACCGTCCGGCAGATGGAAGGGGTGGCGGTTCCGATCCGCTGGCAGGGCCATGCTGTTCATTTCCCAGGCAAAGGCAAAATCACGCATCACCTCCAGTTGCCGTGGCGCGGCCTCCAAGCGCCGACCAATGGCCCGGTGCGCGTCACGCTCGGTCAGGAGCAGGCGTCCCAGATCATGCTCCACGGCCCGCTCCATAGACCGAGTACAGCAGCATGGACTGGTAGGAGACCCCATGGCTGCCATCCTGCAGATACCCGTGGCCACCCATCAGTTTCTCGGCCTGGCCGGTCAGTTCACTCAGTTGACGGTGCTCGTCTTCCTGCTCACCCAACCAGCCTTGGGCGAGCCGGACCCGCCACTGCTCCCGCACCTGCTCCAGCCCCGCAAATACCGTGGCAAAGCAGGCCTTGACCAGTTGATGGCTGAGGGTCTTCTTGCCAAAGCTCCAGCGCTTGGCCAAATGCTGGTGGCTCATGTCCAGAATGCGCAAGGTCAATCCGGCGCGCAGTGCCAGCACGGCCATCGACAGGCGTTCGGCGTCCGCGGCCGACCCTGGTGACGCGACGCCAGGCGATGAGGCGAGCCGTAGGCCGGACGCCTCCAGGAGGGGGTCCGGGCGAAACCGGAGATCCGCCGTGGCCTGTTCCGTGCCGGCGGCATCCAGCAGGGGCAGCGCGACCCCCTCCGCCATGAGCACATGGCCATGCCAAAGCAGGTGGCCGTTCCGGCCGAGCAGCAAACGGCTCAGTTGGGGCAGCGCCTCGCCCAGGGAAACCTCACGCGCCATGACCTGCAACTGGTCCAGGCTGTTGGCCTGCAATGGGGCCGGCATATCAAGCTCCCGTATGGGCTTGCTGATCAGCGATGTACTTCAGCAGCGAACCCACCTGATTGAAGTCCTCCTGGGCCAGCTGGTCTGGATTGAACAGCAGGCCCGGGATTCGGTCTTCCAGCGTCAGCAGGAACTGCATGAACGTCACTGAATCCAGATCCAGATCGGTTTCCAGATGGCTCTGCTCGGTCAGGCCGGATACCCGTTGTTCCAGGACCTCACTCAGGGCCAGTTCGATCTGCTGCAGGTAGAGGTGTGGTTGCATGCTGACAGTCCTTTCCATCAGGAGGAGATCGACGCGCGTTCCAGCCAAGCAGCCGCCAGGGTGAAGCCCATGCCTGCCGCAAAAACCAGCACGGGCTCCCCTGTCCGGGCCGACAGGCGGGACAATTTGAGAAACACGTCGGAACAGAACAGGTGACCATGACTGGCCAGCGTGTCCAGATTCAGCCGTTCACCCCAGCCGAACCGGTCTGCCAGTTGAAGCAGTAATGGCTTGTTGAGGTTGTAGGGCAGGATGTGGATCGGCTGCGGCCACTTCGCTTGCAGCAGGGCCAGGAAATCAGCCAGCTCGCGCGGGAAAGCCTGCTGCTGGTCCTGGTTCAGCGGCTTCGACAGGTGGGCTGCACTCGTGTAGAAACGGGGGACATGCCGTACTGCTGCCGCTCGCAGCTGCCAGTGGCCCTGGGTTGCTTGCAGTACGCAGGCCAGTGGCATCTCGCCCAGCACACCAACGCTCAACCGGCTGGTTTTAGGATGAAAAGTCTTTTCACCGCAAAGCAGGATTACTGGTCGGTCGTCTGCTGAGACCTGGAGGTAGTGCAGCAGCGCCAGACCCGAAGCACAGTGCGTCATGCTGAAGCTCTGCGCTTGCCAGTGGCCGATGCCGTGCCGTGCCAGCAATACCCCAAGCCAATCGTCGTAGCATAAACTATTGTGAGTCTGTGTTTTGCAATACCACACGACGCCGGTTTCGCCGCGCAGCCCTGGCTGCGCCGTCAAGGCACTGTCCAGCGCATCATCAAAGAGCCGGCCATGCTGCTGTTCACTTTGCGGAACCTGCTCAAGTCCGTAGAATCGGCTCAGGGTCCGGGCTGCTGCCGCGCGCAGGTCATGGCTGGCGCCTAGCTGAGGCAGCGCGACAAACGCCAAACCGGCATCCGGTGCGTACACGGAAAGCAGCCGACTCATACTCATGCCCCCTGGCTAAACAGAACCGATGATTTCCACCATGCCGGCAGCCGGATGAAACAGATGGCTGGCTACCGCGTTTCCATCGAGAGCCCGGAACGGCCGGGTCAAGGTCCGCCAGCCCTCCTGCAGTAACCTCGAACGGACGTCGTGAAAGTCGCTGACCCGCAGGCACAGGTGGTAGGGCACGCAGCTGTGGTGCGACCGTGCCAATTGCTGCTGCAGCAGTGTCTGTTCAGCAAATGGCTCCACCAGTTCGATGCGAATGCCATCGACGCCTTGCAGAAGACTGAGGTAGACACGCTGGTCCAGATGCGCGACACGCCAGAGAATCCGCTGCGGGAAGAAGGCTTCAAAGGCGCGAGCACTGCTGGCTGAGTCCTTGACCAGATAGGCAAAGTGATCGATACCCGTGATGCCAAGGCCCATCTTCAGATCGTTGAGATGGCTCATACCGACTCCCTGTGAACGGAGAGGAGGAGGCGCCTTCGCGTGACGTCATAGGACTCTCACAGGCGCCTGCTGTGAAGGGGGTGCCGGTTAGGGTAAAAATGGTTTCATGAAAAACGCCGAAATATATAAACACTGGAACGAGGCTAAGTAGCCAGCTCCAACGCGCAATAAAAATTAAATTTTTAATTAAATAAGTTATCGCATCGCGCGTCGGCCCTGCTTGGCGAACCGCCGGCCCGCATCCAGCACCCCGGCGACCAGGGCGTCGATATCCTCGAGCCGGGTGCGGTGGTTGACGATGGCGGCCCGGATCACTAGGCAGCCCCGCAGGGTGGTGGTGGAGGGGGCGGCCAGCCCGCGTTCCTGGAGCTCGGTCACGATCCGGCGGTTGAGCGGGTCCGGATCGGCGCCCCGATGCCGGAAACAGACGATGTTCAGGCTGACCGGGGCCATCAGCTCCAGCTCCGGCGCGACCGCCACCCGGGCCTTCAGGGCCTGGGCCAGCCGGCAGGTGTGGGCGATCATGGCGCCGATCCGCTCGGTGCCGTGGACCTTCAGGGTGAACCAGGTCTTCAGGGCCCGGAAGCCCCGGGACAGGTCCGGGCCGGCGTCGCAGGGCCAGGGGGCGCCGCCGGCCAGGCCGCGGTCCTCCTGGCGCAGGTAGGCCGCGGGGGTCGCGAAGGTGCGACGCTGGAGCTCGCCGTCCCGCACCAGCAGGAAACCGGCGTCGTACGGCACCTGGCCCCACTTGTGGAAGTCCAGGGCCAGGGAATCGATCCGCTGGATCCCGGCCAGGCGCGGGGCCAGTTCCGGCGCCAGGATGGCCAGGGCCCCCAAGGCCCCGTCCACGTGGAACCACAGCCGCTCCCGGGCCGCCAGTTCGGCGATCCCGGCCAGATCGTCGATGGCGCCGGTGTCCACGGTCCCGGCCGTGCCCACCACCAGGAAGGGCCGGAAGCCCGCGGCCCGGTCGGCGGCGATGGCGGGGGCCAGCGCCGCCAGGTCCATCCGGCCCATGGCGTCCAGCGGCAGGATCCGCAGGGCCGCGCTGCCCAGTCCGGCCATCTCCATGGCCCGGGTCACGCAGGCGTGGGCGGCCGCCGAGGCATAGGCCGTGAGCCGGTCCGCGACGCCGGCCAGGCCCTGGACGCGGACCTGCGGGCCCACGGCGGCGGTCCGGGCCACCAGCACGGCCATGAAGTTGGCCATGGAGGAGCCGGTCACGAACAGGCCGCCGGCCTGGGGTGGCAGCCCGAACCACTGGCGCACCCAGTCCAGGACCAGACGCTCGACCTCGATGGGCATGTGGTCGCGCCCGCCCAGGTTGGCGTTGAGGCCGGCGGCGAGCAGCTCCCCGAGCATGCCGGCCAGGTTGCCACCGCCGTGGACCCAGCCCATGAACCGGGGATGCAGGTTGCCGGCCCCGTACGGCAGCACCAGGCGCAGGCATTCCGCATGCACCGCGGCCAGGTCCGTGGGCGGCCCGGGCGACGGCTGGCGCAGGGCGGCCCGGACCGCATCGGGGATGGGGCGCCAGACCGGCCGCTCCCGGACCCGTTCCACGTGGTCGAGGATGTCGTCCAGCATCCGGTGGGCCTGGGCCCGCGCCGAGGGCCAGTCCCCGGGATCCAGATCGGGGGAAGCGGCGGCAGGGGGCAGATCGCTCATGGTCGTTCCAGCAGGCAAAGATGGTTAATAAAAATCAAAAAAATAAATAACTATAATAATTAATATAGATAGGGATAGGGTTTCCCTGGATGGAGAAGCCGACTACCCTCCCGGAAGGCTAGCACGGTGGGGATCGGGCTGGGCGTCGATCCCGCGCGGGCGGGACGGGCCAACCCCGGTCGGAGCCCCCGGCGCCGCGGGAGGCCCGCCCATGACCGATGTCCTTGCCACCCTGGAACCCGTCCTGCCATCCGGCCTTCCGGATCTGCTGGGCGCCATCGGCGGCACCCCCCTGCTGCGCCTGGGCCGGATCGCGGCCGGACTGCCGCCAGGGGTCGAGCTCCTGGCCAAGGCCGAATACCTGAACCCCAGTGGGTCGCTCAAGGACCGGCCGGCCAGGGCGATGATACTGGCCGGCCTGGCCAGCGGCGCGCTCGCCCCCGGGAAGGCCATCCTCGACGCCACCAGCGGCAACACCGGGATCGCCTACGCCATGCTCGGCGCGGCCCTGGGCTGCGGGGTGACCCTGTGCCTGCCGGCCAGCGCCACCGCCGAGCGGAAGCGGATCCTGCGGATCTGCGGGGCCCGGATCCTCGAAACCGATCCGGGCCAGGGCTCGGACGGGGCCCGGCGCCAGGCCCAGGCGCTGTTCCAGGCCGATCCGGACCGGTACTTCTATGCGGATCAGTACAACAACCCGGCCAACTGGAAGGCGCACTGCGCGACCACCGGCCCGGAACTCTGGGCCCAGACCGGGGGGCGGGTGACCCACCTGGTGGCCGGGGTGGGCACCTCCGGTTGGCTCATGGGCACCGCCCGGCACCTGAAGGCACGGAATCCCGCGATCGCGGCCATCGCCGTCCAGCCCGACGTCCAGGAGCACGGACTGGCCGGACTGAAGTACTTGCGGACGGCCATGCTCCCGGGCATCTACGATCCGGCCCTGGTGGACGCCCAGGCGACGGTGACCACGGCCGAGGGCCAGGCCATGGCGCGCCGGCTGGCCCGGGAGGAAGGCCTGCTGGTCGGCCCCAGTTCCGGCGCCAGCGTGCATGCCGCCCTGCGCCTGGCCCGGGGGCTGCCGCCGGGCTCCATGGTGGTCACGGTGCTGTTCGATTCCGGCAGCCGCTACCTGGCGGAGCCGTTCTGGGCGCAGGACTGAGGCCTGGGCCCCGGGGGCCTCAGGCCTGCGCCCGCCGGTGCCACCCCTGGCATCGCCTCGTCCGTACGCCAGCAGGGGGCGAGCCGCGTTACCGGATCACTTCCATGGTGATGTCCGGCATGCTGGCCCAGACCCGGTCGGCGGTCATGGCGATGGCGCCGTCCCGCATGGCCGTCGCCAGGCACATGCGGTCGCCCAGGGAGAGTCCCAGCGCCCGGGTCAAGGGAACCAGCCCAGCGGCCGCAAAGGCGACCTCCTCGTCAGCCGCGATGACTTCCAGCCCCATGGAACGGCACTGGAACTCCGCATCGATACTGGACATGCCGCGGGAGATCAGCTTGGCCGCCACTTCGTGCAGGTTGACCGCCGAAACGCCGGCCTCGCCGGTGAGCAGCACGGCCCGGACCCGGTCCGCCCCCGGCTCGTGGCTCATGAAGGCCAGGATCGCACTGGCATCCAGGAGGTACCGGTGCATCAGTCGAACTCCTTGGCCGCTTCCCGGCGCCGTTCCTCCAGGAACTCCGCCACGACCTGGCCGCCGGCGAGGACCGGACCGCAGGCCGCCTGCACGGCGTCCAGGCGATCGCGCATGGGGACAACCTGCAGGACCTTGCCCTGCAGTTCCAGCATGACCAGCGCGCCATCCGCGAGTTGCATGGAGCGCCGGATGCGGGCGGGAAGCACCAGGCGGCCCCCCTGGGTGATGCGTGCCGACATGGCGTCCATTGTCATCCTCCATGTTCACAGAATAGTCCATGTCATGGCACCTCGCCATGATTTGGGTCCGCCCCCTGGCGCACCGGGGCCGGGCGGTGCTATGACTACTGCTTGCCCTCATGGCATGGGAGAACCAGGATGCCGTCCACCGAAGAACGCGAAGCCCAGCCCGTCCTGGAGGATCCCTGTCCCCGGTGCGGCTCCCCGGTCGTGCTCCGCTACTGGAAGGGGCGGTTCTTCACCAAGTGCCAGAACCCGGGCTGCGCCTTCGGCTACGACGCGGATTCGCGTGGCAATCCGGCCGCCCGCTGCACGGTCTGCGGCACCGGCCGCATGAGCACCGCCGAGGGGGTGCGCACCTGCGCCGATTGCGGGGCCCGGGAGGCGTCCGGGCCTGCCGGGCGGACGGAGGGGCCCGGCGCTGCCACCGGGCGGGCAGAGGCCCCGGTCCCTTCCGCGGGACTGGGCGTGTGTCCCAAGTGCCGGAAAGGCCAGTTGTCGGTCCGTTCAGGGGTCAACGGCACCTTCGTGTCCTGCTCCGAACGCTGCGGCCTGAGCTACAGCAGCGATGCCGCGGGCGTGCCCGAGGGGGGCCTGTGCAGGGCCTGCCAGGGGCCCGTGCGCAAGACCCAGAACGGCTCCCGGGTCTGCGCGGTGTGCGGCACCTGGCAGAACGACAGGAAGCCGGCCGCACCGGGTCCGGCCGCTTCGGCTCCGGTGACCCCCGGTCCGGCGGGCCGCCCCCCGCAACCCAAGGCCGCCCACTGCCCCCGCTGCTCCCAGCCCCTGAAGGCGGTCTTCACCAAGCGGCAGAAGTGGGCGTACCGCTGTGAAACCTGCAAGGCCTGGTACGACGCCTAGGGGACCGGAAACAGTTCTTTCCGGTTCGTGGTCAAGGCGATCAGGTGGGCAAAGGCCAACTCCAGCGCCCTGGCCTTCCTCTCGCTCTCGATCCTGCCGACCAGGTTCGTGGTGCCGACGAACGTGACCCCGTTGGAAACCATCTTCCAGGGACTTGAACTCACGAATAATGTAACTTATCGTCTCCTCCTCCTCCTCCTCCTCCTCCTCCTCCTCCTCCTCCTCCTGCTCCTGCTCCTGGGCCGGGAGCCTGACCGGGCATAGCAGGATGAGTGGAATCAGCTTGATGAATCGGTGCATGGCTTCTCCGGAACAGCCGCGCTCTGCCGCTCGGCGCAATCTGCGAGCAAACGGGGCCTGCCGCACAGGATCCATTCGATCTCCGGCCCGCGCCAGGGCTGCCATGGGGCATTTTCCGGCTATAGCTGCTGGATCCGCCGCGCGGCGGTGCTGGCCCGCACCACCAGCTTCGGGGCGATGGTGACGCTGGTGCCGGAGGCGCGGTTCTCGATGAGGGAGACCAGCAGCTGCAGGCAGCGCCGGCCCGCCTCGCTGAAGTCCTGGCGGACCGTGGTCAGGGGCGGAGCGTAGAAGGCGGACTCGGGGTTGTCGTCGAAGCCCACGATGCTGACGTCCCCGGGCACCTCCCGGCCGGCCTCGTGCAGCGCCCGGATCAGCCCCAGGGCCATCTGATCGTTGCCGGAGAAGATGGCCGTGAGCTCGGGGCGGGCGGCCAGGGTCCGGCCGATGTCGTAGCCGGACTGGGCGCTCCAGTCGCCCCGGATGAAGGGCGGGGCCTGGAGGCCGGCGGCCTTGAGGGTGGTCTTCCAGCCGAGGATGCGCTGGTCGGCCTCCAGGGAGCCCAGGGGGCCGGCCACGTGGCCGATGGCGCGATGCCCCAGTTCCAGCAGGTGGCGGGTGGCGGCCGCGGCTCCGGCGAACTGGTCGATGGTCACCGCCGGCACGGATTCGCCGGGGCCGCCCTCCACCGCCACCAGCGGGACCCGGGCCGTGAGGCCGCCCAGCGCCACCACGGTGGACTTCAGCGGCGCGATGACGACGATGCCCTCCACCCCTTGGCCCTCCAGCCGCTGGATCGCCCCCAGCATGGAGGATCGGTCCAGGAATTCCAGGCTGGCAATGCTGACCGCATAGCCGGCTCGGCGGGCGGCCTTCTCGATGCCCAGCAGGATCGTGGCCGGACCGTACAGGGTGGTGTCGAAGCTCACCACGCCGAAGGTGTTGGAGTGGCCCGAAGCCAGCGCCTGGGCCAGGGTGTTGGGCCGGTAGTCCAGCTGGCGGATGGCGGTGCACACCCGCTCCCGGGTGCTCCGGCTCACGTTGGGGTTGTCATGTACCACCCGGGAAACCGTCTGCTGGGAGACTTCGGCCAGGGCCGCCACATCGGCCATGACCGCGGGGCGGCCGGCCGGAGCAACCTGGGCTTTCGATTCGGGAAGGGACTTCATGCAACCCACAACAGTTCTGCGGACTTCAGCTACCACTGGAATATCCGGTATCGCCCCAGGCTAGCGCAACTGGGCCGGGCCCGGTGGGGCAAAAAGCTCCGTCGCGTCCATGGCCGGCCCGATTGTTAGCGTTCACGACTTGGCCATTGCCCACCCTCGCTCCTGACCTTGGCTTCCGCGCCCCCTGCGGCGGCCCTGCCCAAGTGGATCCAGACTGGGGATGGCGTATGCCTCCAGGAGACCGCCACCTGCTCCAGCCGGCTTCATGGATCCGACCGTGGGGTAGCGGCGCACGCACGGCTTCCCGTCCGCGCTGCCCGCTCAACGTCCCCCCTCGTCGTGGTCGTGCCCGGGCCGGCGACCCAAAACTTAAAATATTTGACCCAAAATTGGTGCTTCAAAACAGGACCTGATGGACTAATATGATGGATGTTAGCGCTCACAACGGCTGAATTATCCAAAAACAACCGTGCCTATGGTCGCAAGTGTGTGAAATCAATCCGTAGCACCATGGGACAGGAGATGACTTTGACCGAGGCAGGCACCGAACGCGTCTTGCTGGCCTTCCGCGCCGCCTTCGGGCCGGAGGCTCTACTGGTCCGTTCACCCGGCCGGGTGAACCTGATCGGTGAGCACACTGACCACAACCTGGGCTTCGTGCTGCCGGCCGCGGTGGACAAGGCCATCGTCCTGGCCATCGCTCCCCGGGACGACCGCCGGCTGCGCTTCCGGGCCCTGGATAATGGCCAGAGCTACGAGGGCTCCCTGGACGCCATCCAGCCGGTGGCGGCCCAGTGGCCCAACTACCTGCTGGGCATCCTCAAGGAGTTCCAGGAACTGGGGCTGCCCCTGCGCGGGGTGGATTGCGCCTTCGGCGGCAATGTCCCCATCGGCTGCGGGCTGTCCAGCAGCGCGGCCCTGGAGGGCGGCTTCGCCTTCGGCCTGAACCACCTGCTGGGCTTCGGCCTGGACCGGGTGGCCCTGGCCCGGCTGAGCCAGCGCAGCGAGAACCGCTTCGTGGGCGTCAACTGCGGCATCATGGACCAGTTCGCTTCCCTGCTCGGTCGGGAAAAGCGGCTGATCCGCCTGGACTGCCGGGATCTGA
>Ga0302190_10000057_pt1 | contig 59959 bp, 83 predicted proteins | sample II_Bog_E2_3_FD_198784 | JGI IMG/M metagenome (GOLD analysis project Ga0302190, IMG submission 198784) | Peat permafrost microbial communities from Stordalen Mire near Abisko, Sweden - II_Bog_E2_3 | ecosystem: Environmental > Terrestrial > Soil > Wetlands > Peat | place: Sweden: Abisko... | reverse complement strand
GACTACGGTGGCCAAGTTCATTGCCGCTTTGTGCGCGCCTGAGCACCGCTTCGTCTTCATCGCGCCTACCGGCAAGGCCGCTAGCCGACTTCGCCAGAAGGGCTGCAAGCTTGCTAAGACGATGCACCAGTTCATTTACAATATCCGTGGCGAGGATGAAGAAGGCGATCCGATATTCATCGGCAAAGGCGTTCTAGAGGAAACCCCGTTGCTGGTGGTATGCGACGAAGTGTCGATGATTGGCGAGTACGATAACAAGCAACTACTCAGCCATGGAATCCCCGTATTGGCTCTGGGCGACATCGGGCAAATTCCGCCTGTAAAAGCTGCAGCGGCTTATACCGAAGCCAATGTGGACGTTCTGCTGACCGACATAATGCGGCAGGAGGCCGAATCAAATATCGTTCGGGCGTCTATGTTCGTTCGTAACGGCAGCCGCTTGCCTCTACGGGAGTATGCTGATGTTCGGGTACGGGCGGCGCTGACGAATCAAGACTATATCGATCACGCGGGAGAGGATGGGCAGGTGATTTGTTCATTCAACAATACGCGCACCCGGACAAACACGCGTATGCGCTCTCTGCTTGGATTCTCAGGCGATTTGCCGCAAGTTGGTGAAAAGATTGTCTGCACTTTTAACCAGCACGGATACGGAATTATGAACGGGGAACAAGGCATCGTCTTTGGATATCGGGAGGTTGGCTCAGAGGAGCGCGACGACAGTGACGACTGCACCATGGTGGTTGACTTGAAGTCGTTGACTGACGGCAAACGGCGCACAGCGAAGTTCAATCCTCTTTCGTTTGACCGTGACTATGAAGTCCGAACGGCAGCTATGAAAAGTATCGGCGGGTTTGATTACGGCTACGCCTTGACAATTCACAAGTCGCAGGGGTCTGAGTGGAATAAAGTGCTGATCATTGAAGAGATGATGCGCGGCAGCGACTACTCCAAGATGATGTACACTGCAATCACCCGCGCTATCGAGCAAGTGACCATACTTAGAAGTGAATAGATGAATTTGCTGCCGTTGCTATGAGAAACCCACCAGGCACCGGCAGCAAATAAACTAACTGCTGGCGACGGTTGCCTTAAAATTCAATCCCAGGCATAATTCTATTCACAGCATTGCCCTTTATACCGATTACCATTAAACCTGATTAGGAGAACGAACATGAACGCACCCGCACACAAGCAACAGACGTTGGCCGAAAAAGCAGCAGCCGACAAGGCCGTTGCTGACAAGAAGATCGTCGCAGACAAAAAGGCCGCAGACAAAAAGGCCGCAGACGAAAAGGCCGCAGACGAAAAGGCCGCAAAGGCAAAGGCCAAAGAAGCCGAATTGAAAGCAGCAGAAGAAAAGCGCGCTGCCGACAAAAAGGCCGCAGATGCCAAGCGGGAAGAAGCCAACAAGTTGAAAGAAGTCGAGAGTGCCAAGAAGGAAGCGGAACGTAATGCGGAAAAGTTGAAGACCAAAGCCGAACGCGAAGCCAAGCGGAAGGCGGCGGAAGAGCAACGCGCCGCTGGCGCCAAGGCAAAAGAAGCCGAACGCGACGCAGCCAACAAGGCCAAAGCCGAACTGAAGGCAAAAGAAGCTGCCGAAGCCAAGGCCAAAAAAGAATCCGACGCTGCTGCCGCCAAGCTGCAGCGCGAAACCGAAAAGCAAGCCAAGGCCGACGAAGCCAAGAAAGCCACCGACGCTGTCAAGGCCAAACGCAAAGCCGAAGCCGAAGCACGTGCCAAGGCAATTGCCGACCGCAAAGCCGCTCACAAGCCCGCTGACGGTCGTCGTGCAAAAGCGACGCACATCCGCTTCACCGGAACGGGCATCAGCAGCCCGCAAGAGTTGTCAGTGCGCGGCAAGGTTTTGGCACACATCAAGCAACACCACCACGATGGGAAGGAAGTCAGCATTGAACACTTGCAGGCTGCTTGTAAGTCGATCCTGTACGGCACGAACATCCGTTCGTATTTGAGCAAGTTGGAAGAGATGGGCCACCTGGACTTCGTCACCCACGAACCGAAGCCCGCAGTGAAAGAAGGTGAAAAGGCGGACAGCAAGGCGGACAGCAAGGCGGACAACAAGGCGGACAGCAAGGCGGACAACAAGGCGGCGTAAATCCCGGTGTAAGTAGCAAGGCTTGGTAGTACAATATCTGCTGGCCTTGCTGCCCCAGTTTGGCCGTATCTCAACTATTACCGTAAAGGAAAACCAAATGGAACTGCAACAATCTCAAATTGACGCTGACGTCGCTGCCGTCAAGTCTGCCCAAAACGCCGTGAACGCTGCCGAAGCCAGTGCACAAGACGCCGAAGGCGTACTTGCCACCGATCAAGCCGAATTTGCAAAGGAGCAGGCCGACAACGCGGCGCACCCCGCCTTGCCGATCCTGGACAGCATCGAAGCGGCAATCATCAACACCGAAAACAACATCAGCGCCGCCGTGCAAACGACACTTATCGCACTGGTCAACCAAGCACGAACCGTTGTCGAGTCGTCGCCGCCTGTCGTGGCAGCAACGACAGCAACGACAGCAACGACAGCAACGACAGCAACGACAGCAACGACAGCAACGACAGCAACGACAGCAACGACAGGCGGCGGCGACGACTCGACAACGACAGCAGCAACGACAGCAGCAACGACCGCCTGGACAGCAGCAACGACCGCCTGATCTACGCACGCTTTGTAATTGTATTGAAAAGCCCATATTCGTATGGGCTTTTTACAGAATAACTGAGAATGAAGGTGACATGATAGATAAACACATCATCGGCGCAGGACTTGCCGGACTGATCGCCGCCTGCCGTATAAAAGACGCTCACATATACGAAGCAGGCCCAAGAGTTGAACAGCACAAGGCACTATTACGATTTCGGGATAAGGCCGTTGCTGAGTTGACCGGGATTCCGTTCCAAGAAGTGACCGTGCACAAGGAAATCAGCTTCCACGGAGAGGCGCACCACCGCTGTTCTATTGCCATGGCAAATATGTATTCGCGCAAGGTTTCCGGTACTATCCACGGCAGATCAATTTGGGATTTAGAAACCGTCAAACGCTACATCGCACCGGAAAACTTCTACGATCAACTCTGCGACCGCCACGCGCACCGGATTGATTGGTCAACGCCAGTCAATCGCGTCACACTGAGCAACGATAATAAATTGATCAGTACAATTCCCTTGCCGGTTATGATGAAGGCGTGCGGCATGGATGAGCTCAAATTCGAGTTTGCCAAAAGTCCGATTCGTGTTGCACGGTATCGTTTGCCAAAAGGGACGCAGGCATATCAAACGATATATTTTCCTGAAGAGTCTCTAAGGGCATTCCGCGCCAGCATCACCGGAGACTTGCTCATAGTAGAGTCGATGACTGGCGCACCTCTGTTTGAATTTTCGTGGGGTATGGGGGCAGACCTGGAGATTGACATGGTGACTGCTGCCTTTGGCATCGATTATGCCGACTTGGAAGACTTGGGCGCGGTTGATCAGAAGTACGGCAAGATCGTAGAAGTCCCGCGTGCACAGCGCGAAGCCATCTTGTATGAACTGACGCGGGATTTCAATGTATTCTCAATCGGTCGTTTTGCCACTTGGCGCAACATCCTGCTTGACGATGTCGTAAAGGATATAGCTATGGTCGAAAAGCTAATGGCGGCAAGCACCTATGGCCGCGATCTAGCGTTGGCTGGTCGATAAGTTATTAGTCAAGCGCTTTACAATTAATAATTGAAATAAAGTGCTTGACTAGTCACTGCAATTGATTCATAGTTGCTACACAGACTGACGGATATGAGGTTGAAATGAAAAGACGACTATTGTGCATCATCGGCGTCCATAAGTGGCAATACAAACATCGCGGCGTGAAGCACTCTCCATCAGTCCGTGAGTGCCTGTGTTGCGGCAAGGTGCAAAAGTGGAACCAACCCATGATCGAATTAGGCGTCGTCATTTGGGAGGATTCGTGATGTCAGTTACATCGGTTTTGAATCGTGGAGTTTAAACTCAGAAAGTAAAGAATGAAAACATATGAACTGCCTCTGACGAGAGATTACGTGCGCGACTGGACTCCTGTTGAAGCCATCCGCGAAATTATCCAAAATGCTTTGGATTATGGCCATGGCGTTTTGAACACAACCATAACCATTGATCCGCCAGATGATGATGACGGCCACTATCATCCTGACGAGAACGACACCGACTATGATCCTGAAGTTGACGGCGCAACGGCCACAATCCGTATCGATAGTCCAGGAGCAAGCCTAGAACCGCGCACGCTACTACTAGGTTGCACCAGCAAGGCAGGTGATGTCCATTCCATTGGCTCGTTCGGTGAAGGCTATAAGATAGCCTTGCTGGTCTTGGCGCGTGAGGGTATCGATGCTGTCATATATCACTCTGGTGTCACGTGGACTCCATCCTTCACTCGGTCAGAAGTTTTCAACGAAGATGTGCTGACGATCACTGAAGAAAAGGATGACGAGTGGAAGCCGCAAGGGATCACATTCATGGTGCGCGGCCTGCCAATTGAGACAATCGAAAAGGTGCGCGCCAATACACTGCAGCTGCAGGGCGATGTCGGCGCATTCCACCGAGTAAGACAAGGCGATATTCTGCTTGAGCGTCCAGGAAAACTTTACATCAACGGATTGTTTGTGTCTGAAACCGGCCTGGATTATGGATACAACGTCAAACCGGAATTCTTGACGCTTGAGCGTGATCGCCAAACGGTGTCAAGTTTTGACCTGCAGTGGCTCACCAAAGATATGTGGTTTGATACCGGCTTGCCACTTACGGTGGCAAAGTTGATGGAGGAAGGCTCCAAGGATTTGGAGTACGCCAACTACAGTTGCCCTGAGCTAGTCAAAGAGGCTTGCTATCAGGCTTTCATCAAGAGGCACCCTGGTGCGGTAGTTGCTCGGTCACAGGATGAACTTGAGCAGCTTGTTAAGCATGGTATGACAAATGTCATAGTCGTCAATGCCACTTATGCTAAAGTAATACAGAGTCACCGTGGATATAATTCAGAAATCGTGCGCAAGGCAGTTGTTGAACCGCACATGCGCCTGCGCCAATTCCTGACGGACAATCGAAGCGAGATGCGTAGCAAATCGATTGTCGCTTTTAAAGCGCTCATCAAAGAGGCTGAAGGTTGGCACAGTTGACTATCCATTAGTCGTCAAGCATAATACGCATTCAGCAAACTAGAAAGGAATAGAAATGAAAGTCAAACTAATCAGCAGCACACCAAACGCCTGGGAACTCCTAATAGGGACAAAGTCCACCCGTATGCGCGGGCAAGACCCGGCGACGATGACCGAGCAGGAAAAGTGGGATCACTGGAATTACATGCTGGATACAATCCGGTCACCATTCGAGTTTGTTGACTACATCTTTGAAATTGAAGGCGTCAGCAAAAATTTCACCCATCAATTTGTGCGGACTCGCACAGGCTCATACCAGCAGGAAACCAGTCGGGCCTTGGATATGACTGGTAACGGAGTGGTCGCTCCAGAAGGCTTGACCGAGTCCCAAGCACAGTTGTTCTGGGACGGCGTGGCCGATGCTGACGCGCACTATCAACAGCTACTCGCGGCAGGCGTCCAGCTTCAAGACGCCCGCGCAATCCTTCCGTCCAACATGGAAACAAAAATCAAGGCCAAATTCAACCTGCGGACGTTGAGTGATACGGCGAAAACGCGCCTTTGCACAAGAACTGCAGGCGAATATCAGCGCGTGTTCCGTGCCATGCGCGAGCTTGTGATCCAGATGCACCCTTGGGCCGATCCGATGTTGCAAGTGGCCTGCGTTGCCACAGGGCAATGCGCATTTCCTCGTCACGGAAAAGAAAATTGCTCATTCTACCGCCCGTGGATGGATTTGCAGAACCAAAAAGAGGAACTGCGCAAAATATTCTGGGCGTCAGACTTGATCAAAAACAATCCTGTCGCGACTGATGGGAAGTCCAATGGCTAAGACCGGAATTCTTCCACCACTTGAACGCCTTCTTGAGGTGTTTGAGTATGATCCTATTGACGGCACCCTGATCTGGAAGTCGAAGCCTCATCCAAAAGCCCACGCAGTTATCATCGGTGCGCCAGCAGGTTCAATATGTAAACGCGGATACATCAGCGTCATGCTTGACAAGAAGCCTTACGGCGTTCACAGAGTCGTCTGGAAGATGCACTATGAAGAAGAGCCTCCAGAGTTTATCGACCACAAGAATGGTGATGAATGGGATTTTAAGATTGACAATCTACGGCCTGCCACTCAATCGCAGAATAATGCGAATCGATCAGCAATGGGCAATAGCAAGTCTGGAATCAAAGGAATAAAGCAACATTCAAATGGGAAGTACGCTTGTTGGCTTGCTTCATATTCCATCGCTGGAAAGAAGAAGGCCAAATCATTTCCACACAGCGATGAAGGGCTTGCTGCTGCTATAGCTTGGCGCAATTCAAATTGCGCAGCTGTTCACGGCGACTATGACAAGCCATCAGCCAACAATGGGAGGTCGATGTGAATCCCCAAAGTCCGATAAATGTCGAGCAGCGCCGCCTTGACGAAACTAACGGTCACGAAGCGCCAGAAACAATCAACACCAACATCAAGTACAGCGCAGAAATAAAATTTCGCGTCGGTGATGTTGAGACATCGCTTAAAGTGACAAGCGACGACCGTGAAAGATTAATACCAATGCTGGAGCAGGCCTTGATCGTGGCCGATACCTATCAACTGCAACCCAACTTGACGGATGAATGATGGCAGACAACTATAGCCTGATTAGCCAATTTCCAGACGAATTGGTTATATTTGATCTGGATGGGTGCCTGAGTGACGATTCTTGGCGATTGGCCATGATCCATCCAGAGGGGCACCACGACCGTTACGGAAAGTATCACGACCATCTGGGCGACGACAGAGCAATTGTTCATTCCGTCGAGTTGCTTCAGATCGCAAGTAAACAGGGGAAAGGAATTCTTTTCATCACGGCACGACCAGAACGTGTTCTGCGCGCAACGTCTGATTGGCTGATTCGGCAATTCCTGCGCTGTGGATTTGTATCGTACTTACTGTTCATGCGACAGGAGTGTGAAGAAGGCATCGATAGCGTCACTCTTAAGGCCGCCATCCTTCAACGGATTCGTCATTCACTCCGCTCATCGCAGAAAATCACCCACGCGTATGACGACAGGCAAGATGTCGTTGACATGTACATCTCTGAAGGCATCGCTAGCGCCATGGTACTGGACGTAAACGGCTTGCACCCGCCTGGCCCTAAAAGCAAGGTCGTCGGTGAGCCGACATCAGAGCGTGAGTGGCCTATGAACGCCGCCGATGCGCTGCTCATGGACGCGATCTGCGAGCTTCCGAATCAGAACCAGAACGCAGGAGATATACTGGAAGCTGCCGGCAAGACATTCCGTGAACGCAACGCCGTATACAAGGACAATGCATCGAAGGTCGGTCAAGTCATGGCCGTACTCTTTCCGAACGGCGTGCAGCTGAAAACGGCAGAAGACCACAAAATGTATCACTTGTTTGAGCTTATAATAGTCAAACTGACTCGTTTCACAAACAGCGGCCTGCAGCACCAAGACTCGGTTCACGATCTTGCCGTATACGCGGCGATGTGCGAGGTGCTAGTTGGAACCCACTCAATCAACTTTGAAGGCAACAAATGAAACAACTCAACATCGTGGTGACTGGCGCGGCATCGGGCTTGGGCGCGGCTTTGGAATCCGCCCTTGGTGTTGACCACGTGGTGTGGCGCGTCGATAAAAAACTTGGTGATGATGTGACAAAGCCGCACCTGATGCATTGGCTTGAGACTGTCGCTGAGGTCGATGTCCTGATCAACTGCGCCGGGATAAACTCCAATCAGTGGTTCCACGAGGTCACCGAAGCGGAATTCAATCAAGTAATGGCAGTGAATGCCTATGCTATCGTCGGAATGACCCAGGCGCTTTTGCCGCAACTCACAAAGTCCAAAGGCATCATCATCAACATCGTATCCAATGCCGCTCACATTCCGATGACGTCAAGCCTGGCATACAACGCATCCAAGGCTGCGGCCTTGATGATCACTCGCCAGATGGCTCACGAACTCACGCCAAAGCACGGCATCACAGTCTTCAGCGTATCGCCGAACAAGCTGGCCGGAACCGAGATGTCCAAGGCGATTGAAGCCAATGTCTGCCAGGTGCGCGGATGGACGCCTGAGTACGCTGCCGAGTACCAAAAAAAGGCGTTAATGCACGGCTTGGAGACTCCACCGGAAGCCGTTGCCGAAATGATCGCGCATTTGATCAATTCCGGCGCTGCAAAATTTATGTCTGGATGTGACGTGCCTGTCGGCAAGTGAGTAGGATTAGCGTCAGGTGCCGGAATTATCGGTGCCAAGCCCGTAGAGTTCTGCCGAAGCACCCTGACGAGTATTTCAAGTTTGACCGCAAGAATGGCTACTTTGTCAACAAGGCACCGATATGCGGATGCGGCAGGAACGACTACCGAGTGGACAAGTGGCGCAACTTGAATGAGCTTGGAGTCGCAGGCTGCTTGTGCGCCGGATATGTGCACTTGACGCACCGCATATGGCCCCATAGAATGGGGTTGAAGTATTGTTGGTATCGGCCTGACGGCTCCCAGCGTTTTGAAGGCGATAGTGATTTTCACGATTCGCAAATGGAAGAGTATTCACACAACCAACGAAAGGAAATATAATGCTTCGTCAACCACCAAAATTCCGAATCGAACAACTGGCACTTTGCCCGACCGATCCGAACCGTGCGCGCCAACTCTTGGCCGATCTAGGCCTAGATCGGTGGTTTTTCGATGATGTTCACGCAACTGGCGTCGTTCGCGGCGTTCATGGCGAGAATCACGCGTTGCTGCAGTTCAACTATCAGGGACAAACGGATGGCCAGTACGGGCCGGATCACCTGGCAATCAAGCCTCTTGAGCTTGAAATCCTGCACTACTCCACCGGCCACAATTGGATGGCAAAATCGCCGAACACGGTTAGTCATATCGGCATGCACTGCACCGAGAATGAGCTTGACAAATTCCGCGAATATTTTTCGTACCACGGCATTGGCATCGCGCAAGAAGTCGATACACTGGCCCATACCAATCCAGCCATTAAGGACACGCGCCGGTATCACTACGCGATTTTCGACACACGCGAAATCCTAGGCGTCGATCTGAAGTTCATCGTGCGGCAAGATGCTGTCGCACCGGAGCAGCCAAAGGCCGATGAAAGTTGCTGGCCGAAACAGCCCAAGAAGGTCAAGAAAGTAAAGGCCATTCACAAGGCCAAGTGCACGGTAAAATAGCAGTCTCCGTGATGGGAGATAGTCGGCGCTGGCAGACCGCCTAAGTCTGCCGCCACTAGAATTTTCAGAATAGGAACGTCACATGCTATTTGCCGTATACGACACGGAAACCACAGGACTGCCGTTTCACTTTCGCTCTGACATATCGAAACAACCGCGCATTATTGAATTTGCCGGCATCATCACCGATGGCAAAGAGATTATCGATCAAATCGAGTTCATCTGCAACCCAGGCATCGCCATAGAAGAGATTATCACCAAAATAACCGGATTGACAAATCAGGATTTGGAAGATAAGCCGGACTTCACAACCTTCTTGCCGCAGCTACGGGAATACTTCGCCAAGGCCGATGCAGCCGTGGCGCACAACCTGAGCTTCGACAAATCAATGCTGCAATACGACTTGGCGCGGCGCGGCTTTTCGCTGAAGGATGTCAGCTGGCCAAGCCTGCAGTTTTGCACCGTTGAGCAAACCGCGCCACAGTTCGGTCGTCGCATGAAGTTGATCGAATTGTATCGCCACTATGTCGGCGAATATGAGCAGAAGCACAGAGCGCTTGATGACGTGATGAGGCTGCACGCGGTTTGCCAGAGAATCGACCTTTACGGATCAGTCCAGTCTGTTTGGGGAGTCGCGCAATGACTTTCCCACAACTTCGCGTCAGGACAGGCTATTCATTCCGTAACGCCTACGGACGGATGCCGGAAATAATGGCCAGGCTGGCCTCTCTTGAATGTAAGGTGGCCGGTATTGTCGATTCCGCTACTTGGGGTCACGTTCGCTTTGAACAAGCCTCTATCAAGGCGGAAATCGCGCCGTTGTTCGGCATGGAAATACCAATCATAAGCCGTGACAGCGACGGTGGGCCATCGAAAACGAAGCCGTGCGCTTGGATTCTCGCAGAAGACACAGGCAAGTTTTACAACGCCACTTCAAAGTCAGTTCAAAACAAGGGGCTTACGCCTGACCAATTTGGCACTCTTCCTGGAGTCATAAGATTTGCGGGCGCGGCAGGGAACGAGCTTGGCGCTGGCGATTACGACTACATCGACATAAACCCGTCAAGCCTTCTGTACGCAAGCAATAGCGTCAAACGTCACCGTTTGAACGGCAAGCCGATTGCGGTAACAGGCTACAACGACATGCCGCGCCAAGAAGACCAGACGTTTGCTTATGCCTGGGAAGTCCGTGATTCAGTCGGCCTGCGCCATATCGCGCCGGAGGCAGAGTTATGGGAGCACCTAAAGCTTGTGATGACCCGTAAAGAGTTTGACTCAGGCGTAAAGAATGCCCACGAAATCGCAGCGCGACTGTCCGGCATCAAGTTGAAGAAAGCGCCGTTAATCAACCTAGCAGGCGGCATTGTGGCCTTGTGCCGTGAAGGTCAAAGATCGCGTCTAGATCGCGGTCACATCGCCAGCTGGACGCAGGAGTATGAAGATCGCCTTGTGGAAGAGATTAAACAGATTCAGCTGAAGGATTTCGATTCATACTTTTTGGTTGTGGCCGACCTTGTGAGGTTTGCCAAGACCAAGATGCTTGTCGGGCCTGCTCGTGGATCGTCGGCAGGGTCACTTGCCTGCTACTTGATGGAAATTACTGAGGTTGATCCAATCCCGCACGATTTGCTTTTCCAACGATTCATCGACATCTCCAGAAGTGACTTGCCAGATATCGATATTGACTTTGCCGACACCAAGCGCCACCTTGTTTTTGAATACCTGCAAGAAAAGTACAACGCGGCGTGCGTCGCCAAATTGGGGAACATCAACACGCTCAAAGCCGCGTCAGTGATGGCGCAGGTGGGCAAGAAGTTCGGCCTGCCGATCAACGAGACTTTCCAAGTCCGCAACGCACTCATCGAGTATAGCTCTGGTGACGCCCGGTATGGAAAAGGGCTGCAGGACACTTTTGACAACACCGGGCCTGGGCAGTCATTCAAAGAGCGGTTTCCAATTGCCGCAGAGTGTATGGGCGATCTTGAGATTCATCCGAGCCACACCGGCGTCCACGCAGCAGGGATTCTCGTTTGTAACGATCCGATATCTGACTACTGCACGGTGAATGAAGAAGGTGTAGCGCAAATCGACAAGCCTGACTCAGAATATTTGAACCTTCTCAAAATCGACGCGCTCGGATTGCGAACGCTTGGCATCATCGAGGACAGCGGCGTTGTGACGGCAGAAGAGTTGTACAGCCTGAAGCTGGACGACAAGTCTGTTCTTGACATCTTGAATGACGATAAGGTATCTGGCATCTTTCAGTTTGAAGGCGATGCTGTCCGATCCGTTACACGCTCGGTGGAAGTGGATAAGTTCTCCAAGATAGACAACTTGACGGCGCTGGCACGGCCAGGCCCGTTGGCCTCCGGTATGGCCCAAAAATACATCGCCCGCGCCTCTGGCAAAGAGCCTGTTAAGTACGATGTGCCGCAGCTGGAAAAATACCTAAAGGACACTTACGGCGTGTTCCTGTACCAAGAGCAAATCATGTACGTGGTCAAGGAAATTGGGTTGTTTGACTGGGTGCAGACTTCCGCCATTCGCAAGGCCATGTCAGGCCGAAAGGGTGAAGAGTATTTCAACAAGATGGGTGAGAACTTTGTTGCGGGCGCGACATCGCAAGGCGTTCCGCTGGATCAAGCCAAAAAGATCTGGCAAGAGATGGTCACATTTGGCTCTTGGGGATTTAACAAATCGCACAGCGTCAGCTACGCTATCGTCACCTATTGGACGTGCTGGCTGAAGCGATATCACCAGTTGCCATTCGCTGCGGCGTGCCTTCGCGCTGCCAAAGACGATGAGCAAACGATTGCGATTTTGCGCGAGCTAGCAAAAGAAGGCATCCAGTACACGCCCATCGACCCTGACTATTCCGACATGAACTGGCTTGTCGCTGACGGGCGGCTCATCGGCGGCATTATGAATGCCAAGGGATACGGCCCTGCAAAAGCTCTGTCGTATGTCCAAAAGCGCGCTGCCGGAACGCTAACAGAGAAAGACAAGGAACGGCTTGCCAATGCTGAGGTGCAGTTTGCCGATCTTGCAGAGGCCCACACGCGCTGGGGTCATTTTTACAGAAGTCCAAAACTATGCGGTGTGACTTCAGGCAATCCGATTGTTGGCATGAAAGAAGTCGATGACAAGGATGAGTGCCTCATTATTGGCAAGCTGACCAAGAAAATCCTGGCCGATGAAAACGAGGCAATCAGGATCAAAAAGCGCGACGGAAAGGTGATGAAAGGCCAGACCGAATTCATCGACTTGATGATGGTTGATGACTCTACTGACTCTCCTATGCGCTTCCGTATTCGCCCTGACAAGTATGCCGCGATGGGCAGGGCGATTGCAGAAACAGCACCTGTCGGTGCGTGGTTTTTAGTCCGTGCGTGGAAGATTGCCGGCATTGATATGATGATCATCAAGAACATAAAAAGGATAGATTGTGAACCAACTTGAAACGAAGGCGCGTGACAAATTCAGGGCTGCATCGGACGGTCGTATCAAGGTGAAGCTGATTGAGAATCAGTCAGGCAGCACTGCAGACTCAGCTTGCATCAACAGACATGGAGCTATGTTCTGGATTGAGTATAAGGCTCTTGAGGCGTGGCCAAAGCGTGACTCAACATTGCCACTGCGTGATGCGTTCCGGCCTGGCCAGATTCCCTTTTTGAAAGAATGGAAGTCTTGGGGCGGAATAGGATATGTACTGCTGAAGGCAGGTGCCGATTGGTGGCTGCTTAATCCAAAACCAAAGTGCAGGCTTGATCTGCCGCAAATGACGCGCCAGCAACTCAGCGATGAGGCCGTGATTTCACGCGGTCTTGACGACATCATCGACTTTCTGAAAGAGTTGGACTATCCGAAAGAGCCTCAATGAAAACTTCACCGATGGAGCATCAAAAGATTGCCTTGGCTCGAATGGAAGGAAAGCGCAATTTCGCCCTTTTGATGGAGCAAGGGACTGGTAAGACGTGGACTGCTTTGGCCGATGCCGAACGCTGCTATATCGGCAACAAGATTGATGCCGTCTGCGTAATAGCCCCTAACGGCGTCCACACCAATTGGATACGGCGCGAAATCCCAACGCACCTGGGAGTTCCGTCCTTATGTTATGCCTGGCCAGGGAAGCCGACGACAGTGCGTGAAAAGGCCGGTTGGAATTCTCTGTTCAAGCGGTTTGACGGGAACGCGCCGTTGCGCGTCTTCACAATCAACATCGAAGCGGTCAATGCGGAAGCCGGATTTGAAGCGGTTGCAGAATTCATCCGTTGCTTTCGCGTGATGCTGATTGTTGACGAATCAACTCGGATCAAAAACCCTGCTGCAAAGCGCACCGACAAAGTGATTAAACTTGGCAGGCCTGCAACGGCACGGCGTATCCTTACAGGGACGCCAATCACAAAAGCGCCAACCGACGTATTCAGTCAATTCGACTTCTTGAAGTCCGGCCTTCTTGGTACCACAAGCTATCGGGCCTTTGTGGCAGAATACGCAGTACTACTTGACGCAGGATCGCCAGCACTGCAAGCAATCATGCGACGGCTAGGCGGAAGAGTAAAGGGAGTTCCGCAAGTCGTCGCTGAGGATGTGACCGGGCGCAAGCTTTGGAAGAACTTGGACAAGCTTGCTGACATGATCGCGCCGCACAGCTACCGTGTCAAAAAAGAGGATTGCCTGGATTTGCCGCCGAAAGTATATCAGACGATCACCTTTGAACTTGACACAAAGCAGCGTGCGGTGTATGATCGCTTGAAAGAAGACTATCATTATGTACACACAGGGCCTGAGGTCGTTGAGGACTTGAGTTTTCAGGCCATCGCGGCACGAACGAAGCTGAAGCAGGTGACGTCAGGGTTCATCAATGTGTACGGCGTACCGCAGCTGATTGACCCAAAGACGAATCCGCGCATGCGGGCGTTCAAGGAGATCGTTGAGGACATCGACGGCCAGTTTATCGTCTGGGCTATGTTTGAAGAGGAAATCAATCAGGTGCTCGCAGCATTGGAAGATGCCGGAATATCTGCGTGCTCCTATTACGGTGCCACGTCGTCAGAGGATCGCGACAAAGCCATTGATGACTTTCAAGCCGGAACCAAACAGGCGTTTGTCGGTCACGCAGCAGCAGCAGGCATCGGCATAACGCTTACGGCAGGACGGACGGCAATCTATTACAGCTGCAGTTTTGATAACGAACTGCGTCTGCAATCGGAAGATCGCAACCACCGTATCGGAACGGTATCCAGCGTGTTGTATATTGATCTTGTCGCAGAGGATTCAATCGATGAAGATGTAATTAGATCGCTGGCAGCTAAAAACACCGTCGCATACAAAGTAATTGATGAAAGACGCGGCGATATAACGGTTGCACCGTCACGTCGAATCGATTAAAATACGTATTCAGAAAGTTAACAAAGAAAGGACAGAATATGGTTGCGAAAGTGTTCCTACCACAAGAAACAAAGCGGTTTGACGCTACTCGCCAAGCAATGGTTCCGGCATTTGATTTCAGTGCAGCCGCGCAATTTGGACAGCTTACGACGATATTGGATCAAGACGACGATCCGTTGTTTCTAGCAAGGATCACCCCAAAGATTCGCGCTGCGCTGTCCAACTTCAAGGACGGTGATTACTTCCTGGCGGTTGGTGATCCTGCTGTGATCGCTGTCTGTTCTGGTATCATCATGCTGCGTCACCGCAAGATGAATTTGCTTAAATGGGATCGCAGATTGCGACTCTACGTTGAATTGGAGATTACGCTATGAATGATGAAATTGGCAGTGGAAGTTTGGCTCCTGTTCCTGAAATCGATTATTTCGATGACGTGCCAGAGGCCCAGAAAGCAGAGCCGCAAACGCTTGAGCTTTTGACAAGGCTTGCAAAAGAGCAGGTTGATCTTGAAGCCGAGATTGCAAGTGACTTGGTGCTGATGGAAGAAAAGAATGCAAAGCTGTTCAAGCTGCAGCGCGTTCGCATTCCTGAACTCATGGGCACGCTTGGCATCAGCGAATTCAAGCTGACGGACGGCTCTTTGATATCTGTCAAAGAAGACGTAAAGGCCAACATCACCGCCGACCACAAGCCTGCGGCGTTTGCGTGGCTTGTCGAGCACAATTTCGATGGCATAATCAAGACTAATGTCGCAGTGGCATTCGGAAAAGGCGAAATGGGCAAGGCAAAAGAGGCCATGGCCATACTCGAAAAGGCCGGATTCTCTGGCGCAATGGATCAGTCGGTTCACCCTGCCACCTTGAAGTCATTCGTCAAAGAGCGGTTGGAAAAAGGCGACAACATTCCAATCGACACATTCGGCATCTTTGAATTCAAGCAGGCGAAAATCAAGTTGCCAAAGTCAAAAAAGTAATTTAGTATCACAAGCATCGGATAAACCGATAATCTCATTACACAGAAAGGCTCCAAAATGGCTAAGAAAGAAACTATCCAGGAAGACACCAAAACAACAGCGCTGGCAGTTGCAGCAGGCTCCGTTCTCGCACCCGACTTCTTGGGTGAAGAGGATTTCGGCGGCGGATTCGAGGGTGCGGACAAGGATTCGTATGCAATCCCGTTCCTGCAAATCCTGCAAAAAATGTCGCCGCTGGTCGATGAAGACGGCCCGAAGCACATCGAAGGTGCTAAGGCCGGAATGATCTACAACACCGTCACGCAAGCCCTGCACGACGGCAAGGCCGGACTGACTGTGGTTCCGTGCGCATACAAGCGGTCGTTTGTGGAATGGGCCGGGCGCGAAGCAGATGGCGGGTTTAAAGGCGAATTCACGCCAGAACAGATCGCAGAAATGCAGCAGCGCGGCGAAATCGTCATGCAAGACGGCAAGTTGTTCCGGCCTCTTGCTGACGGCTCCATCAACGAAAAAAAGAGCAATTATTTTGCCGACACCCGTTCGCATTACGTGCTGACTGTAAACGACGCCACCGGCGAAACTGGCCAAGCAATTTTGGCGCTTTCGGCATCGCAGGTAAAAGCATCCAAAATGCTGATGACATCGCTACAGCAGAAAAAGGTCGATACGGCACGCGGCAAGCAAACGCCGCCGACATTTGCCAATCGCGTCAGACTGACCACGGTTGGGATGTCCAACGAAAAGGGCAGCTGGAGCGGCGTGCGATTCGACTTGGACGGCTTGGTAACCGATGCCGCGATCTTTGCTGAAGCCAAGGCATTCTACAAGGCCATTGCTGCTGGTGAAGTCAAGGTCGATTTTGCCAAGGCAGATCAGCAGTCGGCAGGCGTAAGTGATGAGCCGAAAAACGCAGACGACTTCTGATCGTTTGCGCTAGTACAAGAAAATGCAGGCGTGCCACGGTCTGCATTTTCTATATCAACATAAACGGTAAAAGGTGAAAAGATGAGTGATGAGCAAAACGCTGGAAATTCGATCATCGTTGCAGTTGAAGGAGCGGTGGTGAATGTAATTGAGGCTGGCGCGTCTGGCGGTCTTGTCGCGGCAGAGACTGCGGCAATATCCGAAGTCGCAAAGGCCGCTGGCAAGGTTGCGGAAATCGTGGTTGATGAATTCGAGGGTCGCCGAACGTCGCCAACGACAAAAGCCACTGAATCTTCCGCGCCTATTGCACCGCAAAGTGGGCTTGACAAGTTGATGGTCAGCATAAACGTTGCAGATTTACCTTCACAGACCGTCTTTGCGTTAATCGAGAAATGGGCGCGTGATCGCAATCTCATCGACGGCAGCAACCCACAGGCCCAATTTTTGAAGGTAACTTCCGAACTGGGCGAACTGGCCGATGCAATCCTCAAAAGGGACATGCCAAAAGTGATCGACGGCATCGGTGATGTCATCGTCGTGCTTGTGGTTATCGCAGCCCAGCACGGCTTGAGCGTCACCGATTGCATCAACGCGGCATACACCGAAATCAAAGACCGCAAAGGTGTGATGTATAATGGCGCGTTCGTCAAGTCGGATGATTCGCGCTATGAAGGGATTTTGGCAGAACTTGCCGCGAAACAGAGTTCGGGCGGTCAAAGTGGGGCATAAAAAGGGCGATCTTCTTTTTTACGTTGATCCACAAGGCAAGGTCATACCCGCCGCCGCAACGAAGGATGAGCGGAACGGCTCTGTGGATATAATCGACGGAACTGGCAAGAAGTCGCCTGGTATCGGAACGGCGCACTTGTTCAGTGACAAGCGACAGGCATTCATCAAAGCTAGCAAACGATCACCAAAGAGGAGGTAATTTGTATGGAACTTAAGTCTCCAATGTTGGCTTCGGCATATGACCGTGACGCCCAGAGATTCCCGGTGCTTGGGTCGCCTAAGATTGATGGAATACGGGCACACATCGTCAATGGCATTGTATACAGCCGCAGCGGCAAGCCGATACGTAACAAACACATCCAAAGAACTCTTGGGTGTGATCGGTTCAACGGGTTTGACGGAGAACTTTGTTTTGGACGCATGAACGCGCCGGATGTCTATAACAAAACTTCCAAAGGCGTCATGTCGGTCAATGGTAGTGAAGAATTTGGCGATCTTGATTTCGACTTCCACGTGTTCGACTGCTATCTTGACCCGGATTTACCGCACAGGGCGCGCATGGGCCACGTCAGGAGAGAGGTGCTGCCACTCGCATATCCATCGCCGCTGTACGTTCCGATGATCAAGTTCATTGATCAAGTCATCATATCGAATCTTGAAGAGCTTGATCAGTACGAAGCCGATTGCCTTGCCCAAGGATTTGAAGGCATCATGTTGCGTGATCCTGAGCTTGGATACAAGTTCGGGCGGTCAACGGCTAAAGAAGGTCGTCTTTTGAAGGTGAAGCGTTTTGCTCATAGTGAAGCGCGCATCGTCGGATTTGAAGAGTTGATGCACAATACAAACGAAGCCGTTGAAAGCGAGCTTGGTCGCACCAAACGGTCAACAGCAAAGGATGGAATGGTGCCTGGCGGAATGCTTGGGGCATACATCGTGGAGCACCCGGACTACGCGAAGCAATTCAACGTGTCGTGCGGCTCAATGGACAATGACGAGCGCAAAGCAAGATGGGCATCTCGGTTCCGTGACTTCGGGAAATTGTGCCGGTTCAAGTATTTACCGCACGGAACAAAAGACGTTCCAAGACACCCGCTTTTCGACGGTTTCCGCGATCCTGACGACCTGTCCTAGTCCGAAAAGAAAACGAGTAGGCCGTTTAAATGTGTCCGAAAAGACGCGCCGGAAGCCGCTTTAATCGACTTCCGGCGCGTCTTGTTTCTTATCTAAAATACCGCCCGAAACGGCCTCCTATTCGGTATAATTCGACCTATTGAATAGGAGGAGTCGATGAAGTCAGTCAGAACCTTGCTGATTGCTATTGCCGCTGCTGCCATCTGCGGCGTTCTGCTGCACCAGAAGCTGAAGCATGGAGATTTGAAAGATATAAAGGTCAACTTTCCTCAAGCCGATGTTCAGAAGCCGCTGGCATCAGGCCGGAAAGCTGGCTAATGCGCTGTTGTACCGGCTGATACGCAGAGCGCCTTCGTTAACAGTGCAAGGCGGTTGGCCGTTGATGTGACGGATTACGCCTGCAATATCCCCAGCGTCGGCGCTCTGATTACAGCCGCTGGTGGCAAAGAACCATGCAGCTGAGAGTGCGCCGTATGGAGGCTGCTGCAGTTGTGTCGGGTCTGAAGTAAGGTCTACTCCAATGGCATTGCCGCAGTTGGCGATTGCCGTCTTCCCGGTCACTTGGATCGGCCCTTGACCACGGAATTTCCACCCATCACCGCTTGCTTCATCGCCATTGCCCATCCGGTTGGCGTAGCAATTATTCGCTATCGCTTGTGGATTGTTTGCGATTCGGTTTGCCAGGTCGTTCGGCACCTTCACCAGCGCGTGCTGGTCAACTGCGTACCGATTCGGCCAAGTCTTTGCAAGGCCGTTCGCGCTGTAATTGCAGTTTTCTGTGAGAGCGGAAAATCCAGCACTTTCAACACCGACGTTTGCCAGAAATGCCGATATACGTTTTGGCGTGTTGATTTCAAATTTGTCCATAGCGGCTTGGATCGAACTAAGCCAATTCACGGCCATCGCCATTGTGCATCCGGTTCCGGTGGACAGCTGTTCTGCTGTGATATTCATCAATTTCCTTTCAAGCCGTTCAAGTATGCAGCGATGTACTCGGTTATGCCTACTATAACTTCATCCATCATGTGATCTTCAATGTTTGGGATTGGCCAGCGCGGCGTACCGATACGCAGGAGTTTGGCCGGGTGTTGCCAAGTCTCAAGCGGGACTTCGGGCAGCATTGGAATTGCGTCGTTGCCTTTTTGCGTAATGGTTACCTTCACGCCGTTGGCCGTCAACAGGTCTCGTATTTTGCGATCAACAGAAATCTTTGCCGGTTCAAATGCATACACCGCTTTTGGAGGCTTTCCGATTTCGCACAGGCGCGCAGCAAACATAAGCGCCAGCATACCACCAAGGCTGTGTCCGTAGACAACCGAAGGGGATAAGCCTACCAGCTGTGCCCAAATCGACTCTAGTGCCAGGAACGTGCCACGGTGGACACGTCCTATTGCCCCTGCGTCATGGGTGATGGCGTCGATATCGGTTTCCAGGCACCTGCCGTTATTTGTGCCTGGAAACCCGACTACGACGCCATCTGCATTCGTCGCAACAACGGCACGAGATGATGAAGTCTCGTCACCGATTGTCGGCGCAACGGTGTATGCCAGATTTGCCAAGTGGGCGTAGTCGAGAATGTCCATGTCGGTCGTTACTTCGTTGGCGCGACCGCAGGGGCAACGACCGCAGGGGCAACGACCGCAGGGGCAACGACCGCAGGGGCAACGACCGCAGGTGTCGTCGTCGCAGCGCCGCCTGTTTGCGCAGCGAGAACGGCGTTGATCAGCAGTTGAAACGCAGTCACGTCCAGAATCGCTTTGTTTTGCTCATCCACGCTTAATGGCGATGCCTTGATGATGGCGATGATCATCGGCGCTGCGTCTTTAGCAAGCGACTGCAAGTTGACTGTGGTCACCGTCGCGCTTGCCGAACACACCGCATCAACGATAGGCGCGGCAGCGGCAAGGTCTTTGGTCGCGCCTTCGGGAAGTCCGCTCATAGCTTGAAGCGACGCAATCACGCCTTGGGCAGAAGGACAGACTTGCGTCGCTACTTGCGCTGGTGTGAGCGCTTGCGTCGTCGGGCTTTTGCACCCGCCAAGCCCTTCCATGGTGCCGACTGCTGCCAGAGCGGCCATTGCTGTTGCGATGTAGAGTGATGCTTTTTTCACGGTAGTTTTCCTTCAAATTTTTGGACTGTAATTGCGGTGTCTGATACTGCCTTTGCCACGTCTGTCACCGGAGTCGCAGCTGCCTTGATGCTATCAGAAGAAACCACGGCACTCTCCTGTAAATCAACCGTAAACAACTCGCCATTCTTGACGATGTGCGCTGTTACGCTTCCGACATTCTTACCAGACACGACTTCTGCCTGACAGCAAATCATGCTTTTCGTCTCATTGCTATACACAGGCTTGACGGTGTACCTTGTCACGCCAGCCGTGCAGCCGACCAAGATGATGGCCGTAAAAGCTAATAGACTTTTCATGTTCAACCTTTAATCACGGATGCTTCACCGCAATGGTCAAGTGTAAATCAGGCGCATAGTAGCTGTGAGTCCTGAGTGAGAATGTCGGTTGATATCGAACCATCGTGTGGAGTACGCAGTCGGTGCCAGGCTGTACTTTGAACGGCATCATCAATCGGCCATCAAACGAATAGTCGCCGGCATCGGCCTCCCGGTACGAAGTCGGAAAATCGTATGTCATATTTTCCTTGCCGCAATCAATAGTTCTGTCAAGCATCACCCTGATGTGAGTTCGGATGTGGATGTTCCTTGAATATTGAATAAGCGTTTGCGTTTCGTCACTTACCGCAGAGCCGACTGTTTGGGAGAATTCCGCAGGCGGCGGTTGAATTCCGAACATCGATTGATACGAAATGATGCCGACAAACAGCACAACGGCAAACGTCATAGGGGCAAGGAAGCGCCCGTTAAGTTTGTGCATCATGCTGTTGTCTGAGTGGACGCAGTGACTCATGATAGTCGGACTCCAAAAATTTTCTCTGCCAGAATAGACAGGCCAACGAGCACAACGGCCCAAACGGTGCCAGCAATGACTTTCTTTTTGACTTCAAGCGTGATCTCTTTTCGCTCTTCTGCCTTGTCTGCGGCGTTCTTTTTTTCCTCTTCGGCCTTTGCTATGGCGGCAAGCCTGAATTCCTCTTCTTGCTTCATGACTCTTCTGTGATACTCGCTGTGCCCTTCCAAATCGCCGTTTGGAAATGCACTCTTGATAAGCGTTACCAACTCAGGGTGATCTTCAATTGCCATGGGAGTCCTTGCGCCTGTTCCTTATATCGATGATGGCCGTATTCTACTGTACTAGCGCAATACACTACTTGCGCCGGACATACATAACACCAGACCCATGACCATCAGCGCCAACAGCTATTGTCCACGTCCTGATATTGCCAATCCCAGGAGAGTAGACGTAGTTAAATGCGTTATTCCAACGATGCTCAAACAATCCGGTATAGATCACGCCTTTTGTGCCGTCAATAGGGTCAACAGTACCAATCGTTGTGTATGTGGAAACCCCAGACCAAACCGGAACTGTGCTGTTGCAACTAGAAGTCGATACGCTTGTAACGTCAAATTTTTCCCCGACAATTGGGTGCGTCGTTATTAGCGGCTCTCCTGGCGATAACGTACCGTAACTGCCGAATCCTTCGCCGATGTATTCAGGAAGGCCGGGAACGTCGAAAGTCGCATCTGCAACAGCCTCCAAAAGATCATAGTAATTCGTCGGCGGGTTGATGCCTGGCACATAGGTTTGCGCGAAAAACGGCTTGCTACCAAACACCGCACAACTCTGCAACGAGAACGCTAAAGCCCACTGCTTTGATGTACTTACAGGATTTATTGCTGTCGGCCCGGTCGCTACAACATTCCCGATGATGCCTGTTACGTTATCGTAGGTGCCGGTGATCGTGTAGGTGTCATAGGCGATGAACGTCCCAGGGATTAGCGGATAGTAAGCACTCCCTGTACCGTCGGTCGCCGGATTGTAAGGTGTCGCGTTATTGGGCGGGCTTCCGCCGCCGCAAGACATCAGCAACAATCCCAAAATAAAGCACGCCAAACGATTCATCACGCTTCACCCATTAGTTGTGCGGCTCGTGCGGCTGTGAAAATTGGCGAGTTTGAAGGGGTGGCTTGAAGATACGCCATCGCCGCGATCAGGTCGGGGTCGCTGTATACGACGTTGCCACCTTTGGAAACGGTAAGCTGCAGCGTGTACATGAAGTCATACGCTGCCATATCCGTCAACGCTAAATTGTGGATTGCAATCCGCTCTGCAGCCGTAATCAAGCGATAGAACTCATACGCGTCAATAGACAAAGGGCGTGTATTGGTTGGAATGGTCGGCGGCGTAAAGACGGAGCACACCCAACCAGTGCCGTTCCAGTTTGCAACTTCACCACCGCTGCAGATCGGCGGTGCAAGCTGTGTGGCCCGATCTGGATTGATAAAATCTGTAAGATTGCCAAAGCCGTCATAGTAATAAATAGTCATCATTGCACCTTGATCCAGTCTTGCCAGACAACGGACTGGCTGGTCGTTGTTCCAGGGGAGATGATTGCTGTTTTGTTGGTCAACGGTAAATACATATTCGCCGTGTTTTCCGTTGCCGTTGCCGCAGCAGTCGCGCTATCTGCCCCAACGGCAATATAATTGCCTCCTGCAAACACTACGGCTGCTGCGCCGTTAGTTGATACGCCTGCGTTCGCAGGAACGGCAAACGACGGCACGTGAATCCAGGAATATAAGTCACTGGATATGGCCATGTCGCCAGCGGTGTATGAAGTCGTCAACGGAACTATCCACCGGCCATTTGCACAGCTTGCGCCAGCAGCAAGACCGGGCAGAAAAGTAGGGCGCCAAGTAGACCCGCCATTGCCAGATGCATACGCAATTGAAGAGTCTGAGAATACGACAAGGACGTTGCCTGCGCCATCACTGATTGCTCCTGCGGGCTGTTGCCCGTACCAAGGGAGTGCAACGGTGCTTGACCATGAGCCTGTGGCTCCAGTCGTTGACAATTGTAATGTGCCGTTTCCGAAAATGAGCCATGCCGATCCAGTCCAGACGATTGGGTTATTTGGCGCGACAGCAATCCCTGCTGCCGTCGTTGACGCGGAGTAGCTGACGCCGTTGTTTGTAGATATGTACAGTGTAGTGCCGGTGCCGTTGCATGTCAGAACTGTACCGGCTCCGTTAGAAGCAATAACGGAGCCGGCGCTGCTGCCGCCAGGCGTTCCCGCCCCTGTTGCTGCCGTCCATACCGCTCCTGTTGGTGAATACATAGGCGTGCCAGATGCATGGGTGGATACAAAATTTGTCCCTGTCCATGCAAAAGTAGAAGCATAGCTGCTTGCCGGTGTTGTCGCTGCAGACCAGGTTACTCCGTAATTCGTAGAGTATTGAACGGCAGAAGCTGAATTGTATGTTCCGCTGGCCACGACATTGGTGCCGTTCGTCGCGATATTACTCATCAGGGCAGTGCCTCCAGGATTGGACGGCGTAAGTGCAAGAGTGCGCACGGTCTGCGTGAACGATCCGACGACTGGGAACAGGGTTGATAAGATGGGATACGCAGCCCTAGATATCACGGAGCCGTCACAGCGTAGATAGGTCGGGTCAGCAATGTTGAAAGGTGATTGTATTATCGTTCCTGCGGGTAGATTTCCGCCTAATGGGATTGTCATAGTTCATTGCTCCGTTGCGATGTCCGTCACCAGCAAGGTGCCGGTGTTGGTATCTAAGGCGTTTGTCGAAAGCCTGGTGAATACGATGTTGATGGTTGCGTTTGCGACTAACGAGGCGGCAGGAATTACGGCAGTTGCCGTCTTATATTGGGCCTCTGCGTTTGCAGAGGATGGGCCAGGCGCGGTATCGACTGTTGTTGTATACGACGCAAGCATGCTGCCGCCTGCGGCAATTACTTGATACTGAATTTGCAAATAGAAGTTGCCGCCAGAAGTTGGGCCTGTATATGTGATGAGCAGTTTCAGAGGCAGCGTATACTGCGAACTTCCAATCCAAGGAATTGAGAAGAACGCCGACTGATTTATGGCTTTCAAGAATTGCATAGCAAGTCTGTCACCAATGCTTGACGCAGCCGCAGGAGCAGGCCCGTATCCGGCCCAAGTCGGCACGTTATACTGATAGGCTAATGCCTGCAGCTGTCCATAGTTTACGGCCTGTGACGACTTTGTAGCAGTTGCAGTTTGCAGAGCGCCGCCTGTGCACTCCACGAGTACAAAGTTTGTGGTGTCAGCTTTATATATCAAAAGCGCACGACCGCCAGCAATCAACTCGCCACCTTGCAGCGCAAGATGGGCAGTTCCGATGATTGCCAACGGAACTGTTATGATGGCAGGGTTTGGCGTGAACGTCGCCGCTCCAGTATTTGTGTTTGCTACTTTCACCCAGAACTGTTGATTGTCTGCGAGGACTGCCGACGGCACCGAGAATGTCGCAGAAACCAGGTTGACGGTGCTGCTTGTATCGATGCTGTATGGTGGCGTGTATGCGCCGCTTTGCCAGCCTGTCCATGTTCCGTTCGTCGCTCCCCGGAAGAACAGATTGCCGTTTCTGTCGAGATAGCGCTGCGTCGTGTACGTGGTCGCGCCGTTTATCCATGCCAAGGATTCAAGCAGGCCTGCGGTCGTTGATCCTCCAGTCGGCGCAGGAGCGTTTGCGCTGCCAGCGGCAATGGCATCAGTCTGGAATTGCCAAGTTCCTGTTGTGAAGGTGTTAAAGTTCGTTGCGACAGTTACCACTTCGCCAGTCGCGCCGGTCGTTCCGCCTGATGGCATAGGAATGTTCGCTGTCATCTCGTGCGAGTACTGCACATATTCCCACTGAGCGGGCGTAGTCAGCGGATCGGACACATTAGACCCAACCAACGAGCGATACGGAGTCCAGACCGCACTTCCGTTCAGGCGCATTACTTGCGCATTCTGATTGTATCCACCTGGCATGGCAGATTGCCAAGGAGAGAACCCAAGCTGTTGCCAAGCGCTTATGTTTGATGTGACAATGTTGAACAGGGCATTCTGCACTGGACGTTCAACGGCTTTGGCCTGCGGGTTTCCGACGCCCAATTGAATTTCATAAAATGGGGTGTAGCCCTGATTCCAGTTCACAAACCCACTTGGATCGGTCTGCGGCGGAACGGCCAAATCCCCGGAATTTGCAAACGATTGCACTATGAGCGGCGCGGTGATGGTCAATTAAGTCTCCTGGACAACTAGATATTTACTGCCTGCGCAAGTCGGCACGATGCCGTACTGTGGAGAGTTCAATATGTTGATGAACTGTGAGGATACGGAAAAATTCAATCCAATCCGATACTCCATGTAAAACGGAGTTGTGACTGGCGCGGTTGGGACAAGCGTTTGTGCGGGCGCGGTCGAATCAGTGACATAGAAGTAGCTCTTGCCGGGAAAGTTCCAGGCCTGATTGCTGTTGAAAATGAACTTCAACATCTGGTTGATATAGCTCAATCGGCCATTCGATACAAGCGCGGCACACCGCAGCATCAAAACCCATCTAGCTTCTTGAATGTTTACGATGGTTGTGTTTTCACCGCCATAGAAGTTGCCGCCGACCGTGTTTGGGTTGGATTCGACGTGCAGCGCACTGTATACGTAGTTTTGTCGATTCGCGCCATATGCCCATGACGTTTGCCCGGTGACGTAGAGGCCGAATAACGACGCCGGAACATTTAGGATAATGCACCAGATCATTATTCCGAATGGGTTGGCCGTACTGATGTTGAATATGTTTGTTTCCCAATCCGCCCAGAATTGATCGTTGAACTGCGTGTACCAATTCGCCTTCTGATTGACAAGCGATTGAATATTCGGCGCGTTGTTCTGCAGCCATTTAAGGGCTTGCGTCAAATCGCCGTTGTACGGGGTCATAGTCATACTACTTGCACCGTCACGTTGTTCAGCAAAAGCACGGCGCGGCCAAACATCGGCATGACGAATTCAGGCACATAAGCGCTTGGATACGATGGGGCAGCAGAGCCGTGCGGTACGCAAGCCACAGAGCACGCCTTGACGTAGATGCCGGGCAGCTGGCGCGCAACCGCTCCTGCGGCTTCAAATGCTGAGACGTTCGCGCCGATTACGAATCCAGACTCGTTTTGCTCTTGGCCTGTCGCGTAGTTGACGATGGCGTTTTGGACTGCAGGCGACGGCGACGATACGCTGTTGGCCTGGTGCACCGTTATGTTGATGTAGCAATCGTAAAGCGCCGGGTTGGTGAATTTGGCATTGTAAATCAGCCCTGTTGCCGGATCAATCGCTGCGACACCGTTTGGCGAATTCACAGCAACGCCGCTGGATGTTCCGAAGTCCCAAGGACACCCACCGTTGTGCGCGTTGTATAGTGCTTGGGCAACTGCCGCGTTCGTTGCCGTTCCGTCCACGCACACCCACATGGCGTTGGGGAGGGTGAAAGTAACGCCGTTTACAACGCCCGCTGCTCCTGTATTATTTTCGACAACGAGGGCGGACGTGACATTTGGCACTTGCAGCACTGCAGCCAAAATTGCGGCAGACGACCCGACGCCTTGCGTTGCGAGTTGCAATTTACGTGCGTTTTTCAACTGAGGGTCTTGCAACGCAAGAGTGCCGATGGTTATGGTTTCACTCCCGGTAATCGCGGCAGACGCCCAGCCAATCGTGCCGTCAAGAATCGTCAGACTGCCAACTGCCAATGGAATCGGGCCGTAAGCCTGGGACTGAATCGTGCCAGTGACCGTCAAGCCTATCGGTATTACGATTGTGCCGACCGTCACATAGATATCACCCGCAGCAGTTTCCAGGCGCGATCCTGCTGGTATTGTTGTCGGCATCGTTCCGACGAACGTGACGCCCACGGCAACGGTGGATTGATTTGTTCCGCGTGTGACGCCAAGGAAAGAGCAGATGGCGTCAAGAAAAGTACCATACGCCAAATCAGGGTTGATCAGGTTGGCGACTTCGGCGTTGTTCTGCATTACGTTCGTTCGCGCAATCGTCTCAGCTGTCACCAAAGAGCCTTGCGGCGTGCTTGCTGCTAAATTTATATTGGCACCAAGGGCCGTCTGGAATTCACCTTGCACATCAGACAGGATAGTTGCCGTATCAGCAACGATCGTTCCGGTATCTGTTATGTACTGATATTGAGCGGTCATGTTATCGATATGTGATTTGCAAAATTACCACTCAGTTGCGCGCCGCACCCTGCAACTGATCCGTTTTTGGCTATTGCAACGCCGCCCAACTTAGCATCGACAGAGCCTCCAGACACAATCGGTGTTATACCGTGACCGGGAATAGGGCAGCTGTGTGAATCGCCGACAAGGCAAACAACGCCTCCTGTCGCATTGAAATTGGCACCGGACGCGGCAATCATAGACCCGCCGTGCGTCGATGTCGTTCCAATAATAGCTACTCCACTCATAGCACGTTCAGCGTTCCGGTTGTCGTTTGCGAAGTGACATTCAAGTTGCCTTGGATTACTACGTTATTTGTGAAAGTGGCCGTTGGCGTATCAATCTTCACACTTGTCGGCGCGGTGATGGTGATGATGCCTTCTTGGATTGAAATCCGCGTCGTCGCGTCAGTAGATTGAATCACCATTGCGCTTGTGTCAGCGCCGTTGATCGTATAGTTTCGGAATACGTCAGGGACAAACCAACCGTCTTCAAACTTGTGGAGCCGTCCAGTATTCGGCGTCGATTCTTTAAGCGACTGCTTGAACAAAGATATGTCGCGGTCTGGAGCAAAAATCCAGCCTATGTCGCCTGGATTCAAAGGGAAGCTGATGTGGAACCCGCCGCCGCCGATGGATAGGACGTTGATGCCTGCCAAGGGATTCCGGCTGTGCAGCCCGTCATTCACGTCCACCCACTTTATGAGTGCCTGAACGACGGCGATGTTTTTGACGCGATCAAACGAAACAATTACGGCAGGCAATAGTTGATCAGAGTCCAACTCTCTGTTTCTCAGCGCGGACATCAGCGCACTAAGCAATCGCTGCTTGTCGCTTGACGTGTTTGCGATTAGAGGTTGATCCGATGCGGCCATGCAGACTCCATTGAATTTTCGATATTATACCGACGACCGCACAACAAAGAACATCACCAATTATTTTTTCTTCAGCGCAGCCTCTTGCGATAAGGCCAGGTTCACACCTTTCACCATAAGAGTATCGAACATTTTGAACGCATCCTCAAGTGAGTAATACTCTTCAAGCTGCTGAAGCGTTGCCACGTCATCTTGAATGAGCTGAGATGCCATCGGTTCGACGTTGGCGCTGGTGACCGAGTTCGCACCATCAACAAATCTTAAAGGAACTTTGACGCTTTTCCAACTCGCTAGGAAAGCAAAGTTGAAGTCGTGCACAAGGGAAAGAATACCGTCAAGAACGACCCTGGGCGGCAGGACGTGCGCCAAATCGATGACGTTGTCATTCAATATTTCGTCGTCAGACATATCGGCCCAAGCGCCGATATTTGTCAGCACCCGCGTGCTCGAAAGCATTTCGCATGGGTGGATGTTATTTGGCCGCCCCATCAGCTCCAGGCCTTTCATTGCAGAAAACTGCTCGCAACGATATCTCTTTCCGAATGCGGAAAACTCTCTAACTTTTTTCATATCATCCTGGAGGACTTGCCCCTGGTTTGACGTAAAAGGGGCCGTCACGACTGGACAGATCATACTCCAATTCCAGCACAACATACGTCCCATTCAGACTCGGATTCATCGATGACGTGATGGATACGCCTTGGGCAAGTTTGATGGTAGGATCGAATAGGGTTTGAAATCCAATGCCCCATTCAGTCCATCCTGGAATTCCTATGAATTCGCTCAAAACTGCCGTTTGCGCGGGATTCATAATCTTGTTTCTGTCTTTCACAATCAGCAGGTCGTCATCGACAAATGCCGCAACATCCGGCTTGTACATGTCTTGAATATCGATGAGCAAGGATGCTATTGAAAGAATACTTCGCGCAGGGTTGTTTATAATAACCGAGTTGTATGAGGTATCGCAAATGAAGTTTGACCCGAAACCCATTTGGTTTGCCGCCCACGTGACGTACTCTTTGAAAGTCGTCTGGTCTGGCGCTGGAGCGGACACCCACGCCGTTCGGTCTATCTGTCTTGTGTAGCACGTCAAGCGAACGCCGACGTTTGGAGGCCCGGATGTTGGCTCGCAAATTGCGACTTGCCCTTTGAAGACGGTGGACGGCGCAACGGATTGTTTGCTGTCGGCTGAATCCCACCCGGCCTGAATTTCAACGTTGATCCAGTTCTGTGATTCCTGCCCTGTTGCGACCTTACGGTTGTTGAAGGCTGTGAACTGAGACAGCAGCTTCGTTCGCAGACTTCCCGTCAGTCCGATGACGTCAATTGTTGCTTTGTTCTGGATGGCTAAAGCGGCCTTGGTTATTTTGACGCGCATATTAATTGACGCATCAAGCGTCACTTGGCTGTCAGGCAGCGTCAGAATGACATTCAGAATCCTATTGCGCAGGCCCATTATCTTTTCACTATTGTTGACGTGCCATTGACAAGTTCGCCAATGTGATCATTCAAATGTAACCGGACGGCTTCAGCCGTAGCGATAGGATCGGCTGCGCCATTGACGTTGATGACGATGGCCCGCTCACCTATTGTGATGCTTCGTTCGCCTGCCTGCTGCTTATCGACAACTTGCGCGCTATACTGGCGCATCATTGCCAAGCCAGATTCCTGCGCCCTTAATTCGCTCATCAACTTGGACATTGTTTGGCGCGGCAAATTGACGGCCTTCAACTGATTCTTCAGATCGAAAATTTGATTTTGTATTCCGCTTTGGATTTGTGAGCTAGCAAACGAAACGTCGCCGCGATTTACACCACCCATCTGAAGCTGCTGGACAGGGACGCCAAGCCTTTGAGCGATTGTGTTCTGTACGCTTTTCAGTTGGATTTTGGATCGTGTTTCGCCTTGGCCAGAAGTTCCGGCGGTTTGCGATCCTCCAAGGACTTTGTTGGCGTAAGATGCATTCTCAGCGCCCCACTTTGATCTGTCAAATCCTCCGTTGTAATACCGCAGCGCCAACTCAACATCGCCCTTTGCTCTCTTCAGGAATTGGGAGAATAGATTTGCCGCGCCCATGATGTTTTGGGTTGGGTCTTTCGCGTCAGTTATTCCTAGTGACTTGAAATTTGACGGCATTATTTGCATCAGCCCTGTTGCCCCTTTTTTGCTCACGGCATTCGGATCGAAGCGGGATTCTACGCGGGCGATGTTCTTCAAAAGATTTGGATCCAGGCCGTACTTTTTTCCTGCTGCTGCGAAAGTATCGTCATAATCTGTCTTGCCGACTTGACGGACAGGGTTTGCTTGGCGCGTTCCGTCTGGCGCGATATCTGCCACAGGCCTTGTGGTTGCCGTGGGTGCCGTGGCGTCCTGCGGTGTTCCTTTGGGCGGGATCGAAGGGCTGAGGCCAGACGCCTTGCCTATTTCGCCCGCCCACGCCGCCCACGCCTGTTTCTCGTCAACGGCATTCGCAAACGACGCGACTGATCCGGCAAATTGATTGATGGCAAGAGCATTCTGGTCTGCCATTCGCTGCGATTCCTCATTGATCTTGTCTTGCTCTTCTATTGCAGTGGTAATATCCTTTGCTGATGTTGCATTCGCCTTCGACCCTTCTGCGGCAACCGTCGCGCCCTTTGCGGAAGCAACCGCAGCATCTTTAGCTGCAGCAACTGCCGCTGATGCTGCATCAATGCCTCCTGGGACTTCTTTCTTTCCGGCGATTTTCTCTTTCAACCACCCGTACAGGCCCATTCCGCTACTGCCGCTGATGCCGCTGCCAATGACTGACGTGTCTGGCATCGCCGCTTTTGCCCCAGCAGAAACTTTGGCTGCTCTCTCACTGCCGATTTTCCCTTTCAACCAGTCATACGCACTTACGCTGCTTTTGACGGTATCCACAGCGCCCATGATTGCGCCTGCCCCTGGCACTGCAGTTTTCAAGGCTGTGCCGGCACCTTTCACTATGGCGGGCATATTCTTTGGCAGCGCATCTGTCAGCTTTACCATCAACTCCACGAATGTTGTGAATGCCGGTATTAGCTGTTCACCAAGTGCGTTTTCGGCTTTCTTGAAGTTCTCGCCAAGCTTCGCCATGGCATCGTTGAACTTCGTAAGCTGTTGCTGCGCAGCCTCTCTACTTGTGATTTCGTCTGACGTCAACTCTGTTACGGTGCCGACGCCTGCCCCTTGCTTTTTAAGACTCAACGCAAAATCTTGATTCATGCCAAGGGTCTTTGCGCTGGCTTGGACTTGGGCATCAGTCAGCTTGGAGAACTTGTCACCAAGCTGGGTCAACAGCGCGTTGACGCCGATGTGTTGTTCAGGCAGTCCCATATTGATCCCCAAGCGCTTTGCAGTCCGCGCCTCGGTGCCAATTTTCGTCGGATCGCGGAACACCGCAGAGGAAAAATCAGCGAGCTTTTTGACTTCTGCTGCAGTCTGTTCGCGTGTGATATTGCCGTTGGATGACTTGGCAAACTTCCGTTGATACTCTTCAAGTCGCAAAGAAGATACTCCAACTTCCATACCTTCTTTGCGCTGCTGATTGTATTGATTCCGCATGTCGATGACGGACTTAACGCCGACCGCTAAAGCGCCGACCGCCAGGCCTGCCACAGCGAACTCTGCGCCAAGGGCTTTAATCGCAACAGACACTTTATCGATGCCAGGGACTAATTTGCCGATTTCGTCAGCCGCGCCAGAAGCAAAGTCTTTGATTTCGCCGCCGACTGATTTGGAGTTTTTGCCTGTCTTTTCTATCTTTTGGTTGAGTTGTTCCAGACGCGATATTGCGTCTTTCATGTCCACCGTATATTGCAATACAAATTTGTCTAATTCGTCGGACATTTTATATACTCAAATTTATTTGGTGAATGGTTCGGCTGCTATATCACAAACCCTTCACCACTTCGTTATAGGTCTGGATTGACGGACCAAGCAGCTTCGTCGCTTCGGCAATAAATGCCACGGCCATTTCCGCGCCGGCATTTGTCCAGTAATTGGCTTTGTCGGCATGGGTTTTTGGGTCGATGCCGTTGACGATCAAAACCTCTTCAAACACCGCCTGCACATTCTGCCAAGTCTGGAGATGATTATCGATAAGAGCATCAGTACTCAGCGGCAATTCTCTGTCTTGGCCTTGCATCATAACTTGTGCATACGACAATACTTCTAGGGTGTACTGGCGACGCACAGCAGCGTCTGTTGACGCGGCGAAATCGATGAATTTGTTTTGGATGTCCCATCCGTCCAGGGCTTTGAACATCTCTATTTTGATGGTTTTCTTTTCGCCTGACGGCAGGGTGATATCCAGGGTACGCATTACCGTTCCTATCGTAGAAAATTGGAGACTTTATTATAAGCCCCAACGACTGTCGCGGCGGATGACGGCAGGGATTGAAGAAGGCTTTTTTGCGTTGACGCATCCGTCGCCTGTGCTGCTTTACCAGAGGAGGCGGATGTTGGCGTGGTGACTTGCTCTAACTCAATAACGACTTTCGTTGCCGATGTCATCTGGGGCGTTTGTTCGATGTCAACGCTAATGACCGTCATACTTTTTGCTGTTATCCCTTTTGTCGTTATTTTGACAGTCGATTTCGTGTCCATAAACGACGCTATAACTGCATTCAACGCCGAAGGGTCTGCGCTGAATGCAGTTATCCTCATCTTTGATGGATTGAGGATTTTGATTACCTGAATATCCGCCGCCAACAGGCTGGTGTAGGTTGACGATGACGTTACTTGCTCTTGCGATACTGGCTGTAACGTATTCATCGATGATGAGTCAACCTCGACATCTTTGATATTCAGCGCAGTCCAACAAGCAGCATTGGTCAACTCGTTGGTGGCCGAAAACGCCTTGCCCCCGCCGCCGATGCCGGTCAGAGATGACGTTATTGACGACACAAGGGAGAGCGTCATCAGAACACCTTGCTTACTTTTGCAACAAGACCTGTAACTGCTGAACTAGCAGTGCTGAGTATATTCATACCAAGGCTTATCAATGATGAGTTTGTCGGAACAGCGACGACGACAGGCTTGGAGTTTTTTGTGATGACTTGCTGAAATGACAGTCGCATCGGCATTGCTGACAGAACGTCTGGCGACTGCTTAAACTGCCTTGTATTGCCCATCAATTGATTGATGACTATTCCTTTGGATCGTATCGAATAAAAAGACGACCTGTCCTTGCCGACTGTGGAGATGGCGCTGAATGTGGATATGTCCGGGCAATACGCATCGACATTCACAGTAGTCGGCTGGATGATGCGAGCATCGACAATAGTCGTTCCATCCTCTTTCATGTGGCGCATTGGAGTGGACGTAAGCTTGATGTGCACTCTTATCGGAACAACGCCAGGAATGACAGTTGCGCCTGTTTGCTGATTTTTTATCGCAAATGCCTGCCCGCTGGAGGCCAGGCTGGAAATCAAACTTGCGCTCATGACGAAAGAAGTCCGAGTGCAGCACTTGCAATCGTTGCGACAAGCTGTTTGGCGCTTTGCGCGCCTGCGAACGTGCCGAACACAAACGTGAAGGCATTCCCCTTCTTGCGGCCTGTTGCTTGGACAGTATCGGCCAGAGGCCCGGTCATAAGCAGACCGTTCGATAGCAGCACCCTGCCCCCATCCGGGTAGGTGATTACCATCGATACGTAATCAGGGAAAGGCAGAATTTTGACATTGCTTTTTCTTGCCTGAAGCATAATTTTCAGGTTGATGTCATCGCTGCTCCCTGCAATCACCCCTACCGTGATTTTGATTGGCGCAGCCTTGTCAAAGGCAAACATGGAGCCGTCATACAGCATCTCAAAGCCGCTGGATTCAACTTCTTCAGCAACAAGAGGATCGATATCATCCGCAAAGGATTCCATTGAGAATCCGATTGGGAAAGATTGAAGGGCAATAATATTGACCTTCGTTCCGCTGGCGCTGACATCGATCATGTACGCTGCTTACTCGTTGTTGTCGTCGTCACCGGGCGCGTCGTCACCGGGCGCGTCGTCACCGGGCGCGTCGTCACCGGGCGCGTCGTCACCGGGCGCGTCGTCACCGGGCGCGTCGTCACCGGGCGCGTCGTCGTTGCTGTACGGGTTTGCCAGCACGCCAAGTTCCGGTTCGTGTTCAGCGTGCGCTGCTGTTCGGTCTGACACATCAGTGACGTTGGCAAGGACTCCGTGCGAAAATTGCGTCAAATGGATTGGGGCATGGCTCATGAGTTACTCGCTTGAAGAGGGCCGTAAATGGTATTCACCGTGGCCACATAGTTGAAGGAATTTAAAGCTATCGATATTGTGAGTGATTCAATACTTAATACATCCGGGCACGACAAAATCGCATCGGATATGGATTGCCGCGCATCATCCTCACTCGGTTGCGGCGTGAAGATCGTACCGAGATAGTCCACGCCGCTGAGCACATCAAATACATCTTCACCAAGCCGCATTGACACCGCTTCTTGTATGTTCTGCACGCAAGCATCTTCAGCAGTTATGACGATCAAATTCTGACCATCCGGCAAATATAGGTCGTTGTTGCTGTTTGTCTGTAATGTCGCAGTCGCCATTATCCTGATACTCCAGATTCGGTCATTGATTGATATGCAAGGAACTCAGACAAACTGAGGTAGTACAAGTTGCACGACACGCCAAAATTTGTCCAATCAGGATCAGAATCGAAAATGAAGTTGCCATAATTCGGCAAGTACATATACGGGTACTGCAGCAGCGGGATTCCAACGAAGCAACGAACGCCACTAGCAACGGAGACTCCGTTGGCAGAGATATCGGCGCACATGTGCAGCTTACTTTGATACACGTGAATCTGCCAATAAGCGCCATCTGCGTTAAACGAGATGGCCTGATTGGGCACCGTTCCTAGTGGCACCGATAGCATTGATTACGCTGCCGGTGGGCTTGTCTTTGTCACCTGCTCAAAACGGAACTTGTAAGGGCGCGTTTTGAACCGACCTGCAGAAGCAACTTCTGGCATCACCTTACCGCTAACGATTACGCCGCTGCTCATCGTTACTGTTTGCCCGCTGGGGTAGGTGAGGACAATGCGCACGATGTCGCGTGCACCAACCTTGCCTTTTGCGACGCGATTCGCATTCAACAAAACGTCTAGGTTGGTGTCGCCTGGACTTGTCGGAATGGCGTTGAGGGTGATTTCGATGCCCTGCGCCCGAGACCAGACGATCAAGTCGCCGTTCAATGCCATGGCAGTATCGGTAGCATCCAAATCTGGCGAGTCAAGCGGATCGGCGTCATCGGCAAACTCCGTGAAGCTGAATCCGTTCGGGAAAGTGTTTGACGCAGTAATCTGCGCCTGCAGCCCAAAACCTGAGATGTTGATCATTTGCAAAACCCCTATTCGATGAATAATTATACTGTCGAACAGCGCGAAACAAAAGAGTTATCGCGCTGTTCGAGTTTAGATCAGAATGTCACTGCCTTGGACAACGCGCACTGCGTCGTCTTTGGAATAGACCAGTGTGTAGTTGGCTTGCCATTCTGTTCGGCCATCTGGCGTGACGAACGTCGAAAACGTAACAGTCATCCAATACCCGACCGTGCCGACTTGGTGCCAAGCTTGCGGATCGCCAGTTACTTGTCCAATATATTGTTGTTGGACGTTGGACAGCGACTTCCCAGGCGAAATAGTGCCGTTGGTCTTGGCCTTTGTAACGGCATCCTGCAAAACCGACACAATCATTGCGCCGCCAGTCGCGTTGGCGGGCACGCGCCCCACGGCCAGGAACAAGGACAGGAGATTGGTGGCAATCGTCGCCTTCAACCACATCTCGTTGGCATACGTGTTCATGTCCGTTGCTGCGGTCGAACCGCCGCAAAGCACGCCACGCTGATAGAACGCCAGAGGCTGTCCTGCCGATTGCGTCTGTCCGATGTAGTTGCCGCGTGATAAATCAGCGGTGCTGGCCGTTGTGTCATCGCTCACCGTCACATTACGCGCAGCAAACTGATAGTACATGAAATTTTGTGTCGCGTTCGGGTTTGCGTAGTTGGTTGCTGCCAGGATTTCGCAAGGGCTTTGCTCGACATAATCGTTGGCAAGGGTTGTGGAAAGAATGTTCAGCGCGGTTCCAGAGTAGCCCTTGACAAGAGCGTACAAGGCCGCAAGATTGGCCAGCGTCGTGGCCACGCTGTACATGTACATATTGTTCATCGAATCATTCCACGCAGCAATCAGAACGATATCTGCGTTGACCATTGCGACGGCAGGCGTGCAGTACGCAAACGATCCGAAGTTCGTGCTGATCGCGGCGCTTTTCTGTACAGCAACGGCTGCGGTGTCGGCTGCTTGTCCGGCAACGTAGACCGCGCCGCTTGTTCCCCAACCGAGTAACGCGGACACATCGTTTGCGCCTCCTGGGGTGACAGTCAGCGTGCCGTTTCCGGTGGTTGATCCGGTCAATACGAACTGGTTGGTATTCGTATTGAATGTAACCGTGCAAGTCGTCAGCTGGGAGTCGGAAGTGGCCCGCAGTGCGGTCTGCAGTGTCGCAGCAACAGCGGACAAGGTCAAGTCGGTGGTGAAGTTCAACGCAGCAATTGCCACGACCGTCGCACCGTCATTTATTGTCAACGTGCCTGCTGAGACAGCAGCGAGCGATGTCAACGATTTAGTGGTTGCGTCACCAACGATCATCGGCGCAATTGCAGCATTCACCCAGCGCGCAAAGCTGATGAGTTGCGGCGAAGTGATTTGCTTGCTGATGAAAGCGAAGTACGCTGTTGCTCGGAAAAACTCTTCCGACGAAGTGCCGAAGTATGCGCCAACTGCCGTTGGGTTTGCAAACTCCATTACGATGCCAGGAGGGATCAGCGAGTTTTCGGTGATCAGGCGCATGATGAGTTGGCGCTGGGCAACAGCCGCGCCAGCACCTACGCCGGAAACGATTTTGATATAACGACTTTGTGAGATCACGGTTATTGCTCCTGTTGTTAACTTACTTTGCTTGCCACAGTTTTAAACATATGTCCGGTGTCGATTAACGGCTTGTCGAACCCCTTTTTTGCTACGGTTGCATCTGCATTGCCTTGCCATCCGCCATCCCTGATGCTGCCTGCAATATAACCTTCCAATATCAAACCAATTGCCCCAAGGGCTTGGTCTGCAGTGAGATTTTTCTCAAGCATTTTTTTGGCTATATTCGCTTGAATTTTCTTTCTGTCAGCACGGAACTTCAACCATGCACCGCGCATGAACGGTCTGGCTGGGATGACTATGGTTTTCTTGCCGCTCGCTATCGTCGCGCCAAACTCGTTAATTCGTGCGACCTTTGCCACCGGGATTCCTTCTGAATTCCCCTTGGTTGCGCCATACCTGTCCGACTCAAACCACCCGGCCTCGACCTTCTTGCCTTTCATGGCCTTGAGTGCGGCGATGTGCTTATCAATGCCAGCAGAGCGGTTCGGGTTTGCCATGGCTATACCGGGAATGTGCCGGCGTTATTATCGCCTGGCGCTGGTGACGGTTGCCCAACTACCTTCACTGCAGCAGGAACGGACAAGGTAATTGTTCGGTTGTGCTGCAGAACAAGGTCGAAGCTTGGCGATGCCTCAAACCTGTCTTTGTCATCGATTGCGTATGGGTTGCGGATTTCACTCACACGCAGCATGCTGACTTGCGAACTTACGAATGCCGCTAGCGTTATTGAGTTCTGAATGAACAACTTCATATAACCCACAACGTCTGATGCAGTTGGGATTGTCAAGTCTGTTGGGTCTTGTGGCACCAACGCGCTGATCTGGAATGTCGTCTCAACAACTTGGGTTTCGACATGGGCATAGTTGTCTGGCGTCGGCTGATAAGTATCAGTGCGCATCGGATAGCCATACTCGTGATCAAACAACTTCTCAAAGAATATTGTTGGCGCAGTCGGCACACCTTCTTGCGAAGGCTGATTCTTTTGTGCAACCAAATAGCCCCAGCCTGCCGTTGACGACGCGGCTTCAAGCTGAGTAGCAAGGATGGCTATTAGTGCGTTATCTAGCATCAGAATTTCGCCCCAGAAGAAGGCCCGACATCAATAGCAAGAATGCCGACCCAACCATCAGTAAAAAACCAACTGGTCTGACTCTCAAACTGATACAGCCTGCCGTTGAATACAACCCTATCTCCGCTGGTGTCGCGTGCAATGTCAACAACGTCGGCTGCAACGAACATTCGGATATAGTTCTTTTGAAAGTCCAAGCCTAAATTTTGATACGAATTCCTTGAAACCGCTTGCACAGAAGCTTCCAATGGAACGGCAGCAGCATACGCAGGAACCCATTGCCGCGCCGCGTTCTGCGTTCTTGCAGAGAATGCGTAATACTGAACCGTCGTCGGACGGATCAAACGCATAGCGCGCAAAAACAGGTTGCTTCCTGGAGTCATCAGAAAAACACTCCACCGGCCTTGCGGAAGCTTGTACGCTCACTAAGTCCGCCAACGCTGAGTCCGCCAACTGCCATCACACTCAACAGAGCCAGCAGCATCTGCCCGTATGGCGTCGAATACAACCAGTAATCCCATCCATCCTTGACAGGCGGCGCAAGCTTCTGGACACTTATTTCGCCTATCGATGCGGACGTTTCAAAGCCTCCTTGATTTGACTCAGGAGCGGCAGTTGCGGCCTGCTTTCCAAGCACCAAGAGATGGGCGGTCATTTGATTCAGCGCAAGCGCTAGCTGCGCACCCTGAAGGGCATCGAAAGGACATCCTTCGGTGGTGATGAATAATTGGGCCATGGCAAAATATCCGCCAATCAAAATCGCAGGATATGCCGTTGTGTCTGTGAACTCAGGAAACTGAGTACGGAACAGAGCATCATCGTAAGTTGCCATGGCTGCTTTCTAAGTTACATGCGAAACTGAACGTCAGCATCGATGGCATCTTTCGAGATTTTCACCTTTGTGTGCTGGCCGACTGTTGCAGGCGTAAGCTGGGCAAAACCGTCGCGCTTTTCCATCGTCGCAACTTGCTTCTGCACTTCACGGTGATTTCCGGTGATGTCCTTGTTGATGACTTTGATAAGACCTTTTTCGATGTGCCCTTTGAACAGTGGGTGCTCTTTGAGCGTCTCATACCGTTCATCCGACAGTGGCGTGATGACGCCGTCAGGAGTCCACATCGGAACGCCATCGACATCTTTACTTGTCTCGCCAAAGCCACTGGTGATGCTCGGAAGTCCCGCGCCGCCCTTGATCAATACGCTGTCACGCATCACAGGCAAATCGCCGGTTTTCGTATAGAAAGCGTATCGAATGGAATTCGTCATAGTTGATAGAACATAAATCATGATATGTAGTCCTTGTAATTACGTGATCGTCAGCCCCTACAGCTTGGATCATCGGTGTTAAAAAGGCGCGACACATTTAACTTGCCGCGCCTTTGATCTTTCCTTCTGCTACAACCAGCCTTGGTTAGATACCGTAATACCGAACAACAGCCCAAGGACGTTTGCACAGTGCGCCTGCCGTGGCATTTGCGTAGTCTTCCACGTATGACTTGGCGCGGTTTTCGACGCCCAACGTCAGGAACTTGGTTTGCACCAACTGGGCAAATGTTTCGCCGTCGTCGGTGGAGCCGTCGATGCTGTTGTCGATCGATTCGGCAAACAGGTAGAAGCAATCGGCGTTGCCGGTGCCTGCCGCAGTCAACTCAGGAGCCGAAGTGACGCGGATTTTCGGATAGGTCTGCTTGATCCAATCGCGCACCGAGATGCCGTAGTCGGTTGTGACAGACAGAAAGTCCACCTTGTTTGTCGGGATTGCAAAGGTCAGATTGACTTTTTCGGGGTCAATCTGGTCTTGCGACTGTGTTCGCAGTTGCACGATTGCGGCACGGATGTCTCCGGTGATGGCCTGGAATGTCGCGCCAGTCCAGCCATTGGATGGGGCCGAGATGAATGCCGGCAACGCCGGATCGTTCAAGAAGCCGAATGTACGGTTATTCGAGCTATTCCACCCGTAGAATCCGACTGCGTTGCGGAAAATTTCAAGCGCAATGGCTGCGCCTTGGCGCTTGGTGTCTGCCGAATTCAAACGCATCGCAGACGCCCGACCCTCTTCCAGCTTGCCAACGGCAATGCCCATTTCGCCGCGAACAATCGAGCGGCGCTCGAATGCGGTATTCCAGCTTGCCAACGGAATGTTGGTGTAATCGCCGTATTCGGCAACGGTGGCCGCTGGCTCCACGACGCCTTGCACGATTTCCGCGTCTTCCCACTTACCGACCGTGCTGATGCCGATGACGTCATCGATTTTGCGCGCTGCGGTCATGATCTTCACGAATCCAGGCAGCCACGACTGCAAGAACTGGATGGGCGTCGGGATCGAAGGCGTGGTTGCCATCGCGGTGAAGTTGCTGTCCATTCCGGCCATGCCGAATGCACCTGCTTTGGCCAAGTGACCGACTTGCTCGGTCACGGTGGCGTGATCGAACACCAGGCCGATTCGGGCCAACGCTGCAACGGCAGAGTCTGTGACACTTTTCATGTCAAATGGCCGAACGTTGCGTGGCGAGATGTACGAATGAGTTACGCTAACGGCTCGTTTCATTTATGTATGCTCCTGATTATTGGGTCAGTTGAATCACGGTATAAGCCGTGACCAACGCGCCTAGTGCCGAAGCAGCAAGCGAACCGGGGTTGATGACGCGAGCGTTTGGAATCAATACCATGCCAGCAGGCGCTGCAAAACCAGGTGCAACGCTCACCAGTGCGCCATACGGCAGCGCCAACGGATTCTGCAGCGCGGTGATTGTGTTCATCACATACGCCACTTGGTCGCCAAAGTTCATCGTCTTTGCGCCAGTCGTTTCGTTGAACAACTCGGAAATCAAGCCGGTTGCCATGTCCACGAACTCGCCATCAGCGCCAATCGGCAAATCCAGCGACGGAGCCAAGGTGCCGCCAGACGATGTGCCTTGCAGCGCATAGTGTTTCGGGTTTGCCAAGATGCCGTAGAATACGGGCGCACCGACGACAACCAGTGCGCCCATTTCGGATTTGGTGGTGCCGGTTGCTGGGATGTCCGCGCCGAAACCGAATGCACGGCTGATTCGGTTTGTGGACGCGCCAGGATCGTTGCCAATCGTGACCGAATTGATACGGCCTTGTTTGGCACGCGTCGGGCCGTCCTTGGCGAGTTCGCCAGGGAAGCCGGTGGTATATTGACGTTGTACTGACGTTTGAAAAGTCATTATTATTTCCCTTCCAGGTATGCGTCAAGTTCCGCTGTTGCTGCTGCCGAATCAGCAACGCGGGCCTTGGCGATGGTTTTTGTGGCTTTCTGGGCGGCTTCGATTCCGTTCAGATAAGCGTCCAGGGCAACGGCTTCGTGGCCAGCTGCACACCGCAGACCCAACTTCTTGACGCCATAGGCGGCAATCTGTTTGGAGTCCATTGTGGCGTGGGCAAACGCGCCGACGACTTTGGACAGGCGGTCATAGACGGCAGTCTTTGCTGCGACATCGGCATAGAAGCGCTTGATTGCCGCGTCAGCAGTCAGCTTGCCTTCGGGCTTTTTGCCGGTCACAGGAGCGGCAGTGCCGGTGCTCAGACCTTCAACCGAATCTGGCGCTTCGCCAGCAGAAGGATCGTCTGGGCCTTCGCCTTCTGCGTCGGTTGCTGGGATCATGCCCTTCAATTGCGCCAAGACGGCTTCTACGTCTGCGATGAGTTGGTTCACACCGCCTTCTTCGCCTTCACCGTCGTCACCGTCGTCACCGTCGTCACCGTCGTCACCGTCGTCAGCTGGGTCTGCTGGGTCTGCTGGGTCTGCTGGGTCTGCTGGGTCTGCTGAGGGGGCTTCTGTGCTGCTAGCTTCCCCGCCTGCGCCTGCCGCCTCTTGATGAGCAGGCTCGGTGCCTTCTTCATTAAAGAGTTGGTTGAGAGCAGGCAGAAGTTCTTTCAGCTTGTCAACGGCGCTGTCCACCGTTGCCTTACTTACTGTCTTTGCCATGTCATATTCCTTATCGGATGGTCTTACATCAAAACGCAGATGGTCAAAACAGAGACCATCCAACACTCTTGCCCCTGGGACACGACCCTCATCCACAAGCGCAATATGGTTTCCGCGCAAGTTCGTTTGAACGACTTCATAAGCCTGTCCATTGAACACACCCGGCTTAACTTCAAAGTCGCAAGAGTATCCAAGCGACAAATCCTTTTTTCCACTCGCCAAATCGGCCTGCAGGTCACGCGCAAACATTTTGATATCGCCGCGCATCCACGGCGCGTCGTAATATACATTTGAGGTGAGAATGCCAGATATGCCGTAATCTTCAGGCGCGGTTGCGGTCTGGTCTTTTTGAAACCCAGAGAGCATCTCGTGATCATTGATCAGAGGGACATTCATGAAGCTAGCAATCGCTTCTGGATCGCTAACCGCCGATTCGGGCCTATGCACTTTGACGATTCGGCTCGGATCGCCGTCCAGGCCGAGTTGACCCGCACTATAGTCAAAGATTCCGAAAGACGATATTGGGCACCCCTTGACCATAAGGAACCCGTTTTTATCAACCTCTCTTGCTGTTGGCATCGCGCTGTCCAGTTACATATTCGTGCGTAGTATATCCGGTGAATACTTACGGCGGCAATATGTCTTGGATTTTTATTTCATCGGGCGGTTTGTGTCCGTCACCCTGGTCATCGTGATTGCGTTTTCTTTGCCTAGTTATTGCCGCAAGTTGAATAACCGCAAGTCCTAAGTTGTTGTTTTTATTTCAGAGTGTATGTCTAAATTGCGAACTTGCGGATATATTATAGATTTAAAAGATATACGATTTATACGTACCTATATGGTTGAAAGTTGCAGGAGAATCCGCAATTCCGCAATTTCAGTGATAAGCTATTGATTACAATCGGGAAATAGACTTGCGGCTGTAAAATTACAAGCCGCAAGTTCGGGAAGTCCGCAAGGATAGCGGACGGTTAGCTGGTCTTGCGCTTTCTTTTGAAATCGCTCTGTCCTGGCATAGCTTCTATCATTGCATGTAGGTTTTCCTTAGTCGGTGATTTTACATACGCCTTTGACGCCTCTTGAGCTACCTTCCACGCCGCTTGCTCTTTACCTTTTGTTGATGCGGCTCTCGCTGCGATGTGGCCGACGGTGCCGCCATGGGGCATGCCTGCATATGCGGGGTTGTCAGGCTCGATAGGGTCGCCGCGTTTGCCAGAGGGTCTGGCTGGTATGCCAGAACCGCCAGAACCGCCAGAACCGCCAGAACCGCCAGAACCGCCAGAACCGCCAGAACCGCCAGAACCGCCGGTGAACTGGCCGTTCTTAGGGTCGTGTTTAACTGCGTCAATCGTCGCAATTGTTAACTTCAGAGCATCAAGGGCGCGAACGCCAGCCAATTTTGTAGTTGCCATTTCAATACCTCTTAAAAGTTAAGATCAAATCGATCTAGTTATATGATACTCCATCTTTTGAGTTAAATCAGACTTTTCAGCTCAAAATCATCTTATAATTGGACGCTTCCTACAGCGACAGCGAATAGCCCATCCTGGCGGCCCCTGGTCTGCCTTTGGGCCTTCCCACAGACGCGGATCGTTCAACTTAAAAATCTTTCCGTCTTTATCGATGTGCGTTTGGCGCGGAACTTTCCCTGCTGATGAGTGCATCCACTCGAATTCGTCAATGCCGTTCTGCTCCATGCGCTCATCACTCAACGCGCTGTATAGCTTGCTGGTCTGGTCACGCGCAATAAGATTGGCACGATTTTTAGCGAATCCGCCAGCCTCTTTGAGGGCGGCTTCAATGCCGGACTGCCCTTGCTCTTCCGGGTTTGGCGACGTAAGAGATAGCATCACCGCGTTGTAAATCTTCTCATGAACGTCAGCGTGAATGCCGGTGATCAACGTGTGGTTGAAGTCTTGCGCAGCATTTAACGTGTTGGCAATGGCTTCGTTATAGGCGACAGTCGGCTGTTCCACTCCTGCCGTACTCAGGCTGAATTGAACGGTCGCTTTCGCGTGCACATCAGAGTCGTCAACAAATTTTTTAGAAGTGGATTTCGCAAAACCTTTGAATATGTCATCCCATTTCTGGTTCAGACTTTGCATCGTCTGTTTCAGGACGGAATTGGCAGCAGCGTCTGTTGAAAAGAATTCCTTCACGCCTTTGTGATTAAGTGCTTTTGTTATTTGCTCTTTGTAATCGCGCACCATTGCCGCGATGATTGAATCCATCTGCTGCTGATACCATGACCGGATCGCAGCAGATGGAATGAGGGGCGTGCCTTTGCCTACCGGCTCTGGAGCCTTCTTTTCACGCTTCTTGGAGGCTTTGAATGCCACGGTTATTTGCCAGTCTCTTTCGCCAACACTTCGTTACCAGAACCCGAACCGGCTTGAAGCTGCATTGTACACCCATTCGGATCACTCACCCAGGCCTTGAAGTCGGCCATAGACATCGGGATCATATCCCCAAAGCCCTGCCAGCCGTCTTGATACGACGATTGATATGCGGCTTTGGCGTCTTCCGGCGCGTCAAACCCAAGCATGCATTTGTGTTCGTCAAATTCGCCAGTCTTAGGATCGTTTTGATTGATGACGAATACCTGATCAGACTTCAGGTTTGGCCCGACAAAGCAGTCCAACTCATCACCATCGGCACCGGCAACACCTTTTATATATCCATAGTGATGCGGCATTTTTGACGACCAATTGTTTCCGTCCAAATCCATGCCTTGCCGAATAGTGCCACGCGGATTTTCAATGCCAAGTAAAAGTCCGCCAAGTTTCATTTTTGGATGCTTCGTCGGATCGGTCTGCGACAAGATCGCACCGGCCACAGACCCTGCCAGTCCTGTCACACTTGGCTTTGATGTCCGGTTAGTCGCTGGTGCTGTATCGTATTGGATATCTTGCCCTTCTGGTACCAAGTGCTGCTCAAGCGCCGTCAAGCGCTCGAAAAGGCTGTTGACAAGGCTTGACATTGCTGCGTTGTCTGGTGGCTCCTGTGCCGATGGCTTAGAAGGCTTAGGCGGTTCCGGTTGGCTTGGATCGGACACTCCTACATGGGCGCTCGGTGCGTCGTCTTCTGGCGGCTTTGCTGCAGGCTGCTGGCCACCTTTTTCAGTCGCCGTAGTCTCTGCAGCACCGGCCTTTTCTTCCGCCGCGCCTGCCTTTTGGAAGTTGGCAAGATTCTCTGGCGACATCCCAGGCGCTTCGTTTGCCTCTTCACTGGACAGGCGATTGAAGCCGGAATTTTTGTCATCACGGAGAACGTCACGCACCTCATCCGCTGATGTCGCACCCATGTTGATATACTTCTGGCGTGTATCCGCCTTCTTGTCGTTCAGATCGGCCTGTTGCGTCGCAGATACCGAGTCCACAGGCTCAAACACAACTGTCAGCTTGGTGGTTATGCCAAGCGAACGACCTAGAATCAAATAGTGGCGTTCGATCATCGGTGCCATATCGTGTTCCTGAATTGATTCCAACTCTTCATGATACGATATGGTCTCAAACTCGCCAGTGGCATTGAAGCCCTTCGGTGACGTGCCAAGCAGCTTTGTCGCAGGAACTTTTGCAATTGCGGCAACCAATTGGAACTGATTCATAATGACAGAATCGAAGTCCGATAGACTGGTATCGAACTGCTCCATCGTCTCATCTTTGCCCAACACTTTCACCGCGTGATTGTCTCGATACTTCACCCAGAACATCAGCTTTTCTTCAAACTTGCTCTGGTTTGCAAGGGCTTTGTCCACGTCAACATGAAGTGCGGTCGTTCGCTTACTCAAAGAAAGCAGCGGCGCTTCGTTAGCAGTGCGTTCTGCGGCGTAGACGCGCTCATAGATGCGCTGGGTTAAAGGTATGCCGCCAAACACATACGTTGGCTTCAGAACGTCAGCAGGCTGCGGGCCTCTGGCTATAATCAGATGCGATCTGTGATACTTCTTGCCGCTGATGACCCAATATTCAGGGTCATAGAAGTGAATGCCAGATGGGTCTGCTACTGATTCAGCAGTCATCATTGGAGTCATCCAGTATGGATCAATCTGGCTAATGCCTCTATATGAGTTTGGCGTAACGCCGTCGATGTTGAATGGTTTCTCATAGTACAGCGGATCGTCGCTGTCTACTTTGAACATGGCAATTCGGATGCCGAATATGTTTTTGAACCGAACTAGCTCTACCAAGTTTTGCTTGATTTTGAATGGAACGTCACGTGACCGTAGTGCGTCAAGGTCGTTCTTGCTCAACGCTTTATCTTCACCAAGTGCCTTGATTTCCCAACCATTTCTGATCGCGTCTTCAGCAGGCATGGAGCAGGCTTTGTCAACCAGCCAGTGTTGAGCGATGATTGAGCAAGCCTGATAGCCAATGAAACTTTGCGACATGAACCAGTTTTGAAGTTGGTCTGGCACCGCGTATTGGCTATTCAACTTCGACATCACCGGCGCGTCTTCCGCGTCCATCACCATAACTCCAGCAGAGTCAAATGTTGCGGACTGGCGCGGTTGATAGATCGGGAAGTCGTCAATGGTGGCCTTGATCGGGTTTGGCGCGTCTGTACGCCAACCTTTACTTCTTGCCGTCACATCGAGCGGGTCATCGTTTCGATCTTTCATGGCAGCCGCTAAAGCCGCCTTTTGTACATCGACGCTTTGGTCCTTTTTGCCAAATAACTTGGCCAGAAATCGCTTCATTTGCGCCCTTCCAGGTGTTTATCCGGCGTATTATAGGGTGCCAGGCCATCACTAGGCAATGAAAGGATAACGTGTTGATTTCATTGTGCAAATTTGTATCAGAAAAAATATTTATGAATTAGTTTACTTCGATCAAAATTTCAGGCATAATTCTTTCATGGCAACCAACACCCAACAGAAAGCCTAGAATGAAGCGCGAAATTTTTGAGATTACGTTGAATGGCGAGTTGGTTGATACCCGCTCGAAATGGAACGCCGCCAGAAGGTCTATCGAAAAGTTGGCAGGTGACGTAGCCAGGAGTCGCAGCCAGATGTTCGTTCTCGCAGAATCGAGTAGCGTGAAAGAAGGGTTTGGACACGTATCAGGCGTGTTTGTTTGGCGCTCAGTCGATCATCAGCTTGAATTCAAGATTAAAAAACTCAACTAACAACCAGAAAGCACAGAATGGACTTCCAAGACCTTGACAAGATCAAAGACCGCATCGCCAAGCTTTTGCGTATGGCCGCAGACGCCTCCAGCCCGAACGAAGCTGCGATTGCTGCAGAGCGTGCGCGCAACCTCATGGACAAGCATCAGCTTGATGAATTCGACATCGGCAACCGGATTGAGGAGGATTTTGCAACGGGGCCGGCAACGCGATTTTACGCGGCAGTTCCGCAATATATGAACATTTTTGCCGTCCAAGTAGCAGAGTATAACGACTGCCAATCGCGTTTTGAATTTGGCGATGTCACCTATAAAAAGAAAGCAACCGACCTGCTGCAGCGCGGAAAGCGTATAATGTTCATGGGCTACAAGTCGGATGTCGAGTTGGCCATACAAATGTTCAACAGACTCAACGAAGCTGTCAACCGGCTTTGCAAAGAGTATATGAACGGAATAGGGATGACTGCCTACTCCGTGCGAATCGGCTGGCAGTTCAAAATCGGCGCTTTCCAATCCATAGGCACTAGGCTTCGTGAAATGACCGTTGAGCGCGACGCAATAACGTCAGCCAACGGAACATCGCTGGTGGTTATCAAGAAGGTCGCCGTTGACGAAAAGTTTGGCAATTGCAAGTATGGCAATGTCAAACTTCGATCTGCACAAGACGATGCGGAAGGCGAAGCCCGACGCATCGGCGCTATTAAAGGCGCGACAATCGAAATTGTGAAGTCAGTGGAGAATTGATCGTGAGTAAAATCGAAAAGCAAAACAAATTTCGCACTTATTTCGCAGGCAAGAAAGAGACAAGGCGACGTTACGACAACTGCGCCATTGCGGCATTCCACCGCAAGCTTGATCGTCACTGCTTACGTGAAATGAATGAAGAATTGAAGAGGCCGGCATGAAGTTTGTCGATACTCCCGCATCGAAGTGTGACCAAAAGAAGCGCCCGACGCCGCGCCAACTTAGGGAACAGCTTGAAGAGGCAAAGCGTCAGTTGCGCAACAAGGAAAAGACTGAGAAGTAATCAGTCAAAGAATCCTGCAGCGCTGCGTTTTGGTTTGATAAGTGCCATGATAAAAGCGTCAGCAATATTTGGCGAATTGATATGGCGCTTTTTCATGTCAATTTTCGACTCAACTTTGAACCGCCCGTTGCCATCTGTATCTTTACGCGGTTGCGCTAGCTCCACCTTCATTTTCTCCAAAATCTTTGGCGGTATCGTGGCGCTGTTCAGGCTAATCAACTCATCGTGCGGGTGGGTTGCGCCCTGTTCAACGACTTCATACGTCTTTCGGAACCGAGATGCAACCTCATCCCATTTTTGCGCCTTCAAATTGCTGAAGTGATCCTTATTCCTGATGACGACGTGCGGCAACTTCATATAGATGCCGTCCTTGTCGTCAATCTCACCGCCTGCATTGAAAGCGTCGTATTCTACACTAAACCCTTTGGCCTCATTTAATTCGGCAAACTTCGCACCTGCCGTCGCGCCAACGCCAATCGAATCCCACACAATGGCCGCGCCCGATTCAAGAGCCTTGTTGTACACGCGATTGCACGACTTCAATAACTCATCCTCCAGGCCTTCCCACTCATCGCCGTCCACGATCACGTTGCCATAGGCCGATACTGTAGCGCACTTATCGTCGCCATCATCTGCCACGTCGAATCCAATCTGCTTTTTGCCAACAGGCTCCCAGCCGAGTTTAATGTGCGCGTCGATTGCTGCGAGAATATACGACAGGCTGATCACGCTACGGTCGCCTCCCATCTTAGGCACGCCACCATAAATGTGTTCAGCGCTCTTTTTATCCCGCACGTAAGCCTCCGCTATTACCTCGACCATGTCAGACGTCAGGAACGGGTTTTCTGTGTAGTTTATCTGGCGCGATATGCAGCTGTTCGGCGGGTTTACGACGAAATTCTGATACGCAAAATCCATGTACTCATCCGGGTTCCATATCAGCCATATTTGCGCCCCTTGGTTGCGTAGGATTGTCGGCGCGATAACCTCCCATTGCGCTTCTGTCAAATAGTTGGCCTCCTCCAACCAGAGGATGTCAATATGCTCCATCGATTTTATTTCATTGAGATTACGGGCAATACCGTAGAATAAGAACTCACTTCCCGTTATCTTGTGGATGATCGATTTGTTGGTTATGCCGAATTCGCCCGCATATTCGCTGTTTGATATCTTATCCTTGATGAGAGTGTACACAGACTCATCGATGCGATTCTGAAATTGCCGGGCGCACATTATTCGCACCTTGAAGTTCGCCGCCAGGAATACTGCGAACCCTGCAGCGTCGTGACTCTTGGAGCTTGCGCGCCCGCCGAACAGCGCTTTGTATCGGGCCTTGGCCTCCCAAAACGGGCGTAATGCTGGATTCAGAGAGTACATGTGTGATTGTTTTAGCGGTTATTCGTGGTGCGATTATAGCCGCGCCCAGTCATTGAGGCAAATCGTCATTATTAATCAATCACTTACGAAATCATTCAATTATTTTCAAAAATAAATGAAAAAGTTGTTGACTCGCAGAAAATACAGGTTCATAATTGATTCATTGGTGGCCGATAACGGAAACCGAAAACCCTAGAAAGAAAGAGAATTTATCATGACCTTCACCACCGTCGCTCAAATCGAATCCGCCGAAACCAAAGACCTGATCGTATTCTACAACTCGATCAACACCGAAAAGCCAGTCAAGAAGTTCGCCGACCGCCAAACCGCCATCAAGCGCTGTTCGGCTCTGATCATCTCTGATTCGGAAGTGGAGGAAGAATCGGCAGAAGTCGAAGGCGAAAAGAAGTTTGTGTGGCCTTTCCAAATGACGTTCGGCTCCGTCGAAAGCAAGCTGGCCATCGCCGCCGGAAAACCAGCGCCAAAGAAGGCCGATAAGCCTACCGTCACAAAAGCCCAAGCCGCTATTCTGCGCAGGATCGCGTTGGGCGACTTTACCACAGTGAACGGCACGGAACCGAAAGCGCTTGAAGAAGTCGGCCCGGTATGGACATGCACAACGCTCGAAACTGCGGCAGAGCAACGGACGTTTGAAGCGATGGAAGCTGCTGGCTTGGTGGTTGGAAACGGCGCTGCCGGGGAAGACTCTTGCGTGTCGCTTACGCAGGCCGGGTTTGACGCCTACAAAGCGCTGCCTGCTGGTTACGGCGTGGCAGCGGTCAAGCCTAAGAAGGCGATCAGCCATGCGTCCAACGCTGCTGGCGTAGCGGCTTCGTGGGGGCAGGCTGATGTCGCTGCCGCCCGGTTGACCCGCGACGGCGTAAGTGTGACGGTGAACGACAAGACGACAACTCACAAGTCCGCTCGTGACGCATTCCGTCACTATCGCCTGCTTGACAGCAAGCACATCCGCTTCCGTGGCGTACTGAAGGCTGCAAAGTCTGCCGTGTACGAAGAAAACGGCGTAAGCTACTTGTTCAAAATCATCTAATAACTCTGAAGGTGCGATTAAACGTCGCACCTTTATTTCCGACTGAGGAGTGAACGTGACCGATGCGCCGAAGCTGGAAGCGCTGCTTGAAGAGGCGTTTGCGAGATATTTCAAGCAAGCCAATGACAGAAAGCTGCCTATGATTTGGGATTATCAAGAGTGGTTGGACAACTCGGAAGTTGCAAGGCGTCTCATCAACGAACATTACGAACCATGGACACAGCAGACACATTAAACATCGTCGTGTATTTGCCTGAAATTCGGTTGCGCCCAGAGATGCTTGAAGACTTTATCCAAGCATATTCCGTCGCCGATATGGGAGATTTGGAGGATGATCTTATATTCTCCCATATCACCTGTGACCACTTAGTTGTAAAGCTGGAGCGGTTGCCGCGTCAATTCTCGTCAACCGACGAATTCAACGAAGCCTATCTGGCGCGCATTCGTGAGATCATCGCGCCGATGGCTTATAGTCTAAACTAGGAGTTTAAGATGAATATCACAATAATTGCCAAGCCGGTTTTCTGGATTCCACTAAGTTTGAAACAGGCTGAAATTCTTAGTGTTTTGTCGTACCGACACTATGACCGGACTTGCAAATCTGCAAGTCTGCAAGGTGGGTTTATCCTTGCCTGGTGCAAGGCTGCGCATCAAGCTGGCTCAGAACAAATCCAATTTTCAGCCGACTTTCAACATCTGGACTTATGCCTTAAGGTGCTTGAAGCTTCAGGCACGCTGATCAACGAAGAGGATAGAAAGATCGCGGCAGGCCTGACGCTTGATTTTCGTCGCGCACTGGCGATGGCCGATCAGCAGATCGGAACCATCTCAATTGAAACCGAACCACAAGGACTTGTCGTAAATGGATGACATCGACGCAGCAACAGAACGTCAAGATGCGTTGGACAGGATGGCCTTGGCAGCAGCCCGCCTAGAGGCAAGCCGGATCGCGCCTGGACACGCCGGAACGTGCGATATGTGCGGCGACGAAAGCCCAAGGCTGATGGGCGCTGACTATTTCAAGCGCAAACGCTTCTACGGGGTTGCCGCGAACATTTTTGAAGGGATTTGCCCGCCATGCCGCGACAAGCACAGATTGCCTTAGTCATAGCATTAGTCTGCTTATCTGCTTGCCATCACGATTCCAGGCGCGACGTGCCTTCATCGTCGTGCTCATCGACAAGAACCGGCGTGGCAAGAAGCTACGTCGCGTCACAGTGCACCGCTGTTGACGATCCGTACTCGAACAACTGCATCAAGCACGCCACTGTTGCTAGAGTAGAATATGAGTATGACGTGATTTGCAAGTTCAAAGAATTCCGAGAATGAGTCCACGGTTCTGAGAGTACAATTTAACCACCACAAACAAAGTTGGAGCATGGAATGAGCAGAGTCCTCAGAACCCAGATCATCGCGGCATTCAGCAAGCACAAGTCGCCGGTGCTAGCGCTGAAAATCATCTGCCACACGACATATGCCAACCGCAATCACGTCGTCGCCGAACTTCGGCGTATGGAAGCGGATGGGCTTGTTGAATGGCCGTCAAACTCCCGCGCAAAAGGTCACCGATTGCTCAACTTCGCACCGGCAGAAGGCAACTTGCCTGTGACTAAAATGCATCAACCTCGGATGATCGGGTACGAAGCCAAGATGCGGGCCTTTGTCGCTAATTGCGAAGGGATTTCGAGATGACGCCGACACTTTTGATGGCCTGCCGAACTCATCGCACGCCAGGGTGCCCAATTTGCGTTCCCGCAGCCGCTGAATTGAGAGAGGAAACTGCCAAACGGCAATGTGCGGAACGCTTGGCAAAGGCAAGTAGACGGCGATCCAGACTCAACTGTGTCATAGGCTTTGGTGTCTGTTTGTTATTCAGTGCCGTCCTGTTGCTGGTCGATCAGACGGCCACTCTCACTGAAGAGCGCGATCAGTTGCAAACAAAAAAACGCCAAGCTGCGGGAGTCCGTTTTGGAGTGGCAACGGCGCACATATCGCCCGGAACAGGATTTGACGTCAGCTTGCGTGGCTTGGTGGATGAAGAGTAGTATAGCGGAAGCCAGAAGGCGCATTTGCTCGCAGCCTGTGCTTAAATCGATAAGCCAAAAGAAAGGGAAGTGAAATGAAAGACGGACTAGAAAAGCGCATGGCAGAAGAATTATGCAAAGTAGCGAACCATCGATTCAACTACATGTACGCGCTTCGTGAATTGCTTTTACTGGCCGAAGTTCCTGCCTTTCAAATTCCGACAATGATAGAACGCGCACGAAATACTGGATCAACTAGAGAGAAGAAATGAAAAACTACCCTCTCAGCATTTATGTACACGTTGGCGATGAGGTTTCGATTTCCTCTCGCGGGCATCACAATTTTGATGCTTTCAAAGCCGCCGTAAAGCCGTACCTGGAAGAGCTTGCACTGCCTGATGACTATTTTTCTGACCCGGTGCACACGTGGTGGCGAGTAATCCCAGACGGCGATGAAGGATGCTATATCGCAATTGCAGAGCCGCATTCACGCGGTGCCTATCCTGTGACAGTGATTGAGGAGAAATATCCATGAGCAGCACAACCTGGATGCGCCTGACGCCAATCTACGGCGGCGCAAATGCCCATGATGTAACCGGCTTTAAACTTGAGTATTCAATCCCATGCTTAGACTTCACGGTTAGAGAGGAAATCAACAACAAGACTGGCGATTTGCTGAAAATAGCTATGGAAGCCGGCAAGAATCAAGCTAAGGCAGAAATCCGTACTTTACTAGGGATAACGAAATGACCCCACAAACAAAATGACGCTTGCGGAACGGGATGCTGCGATACGGGCGGCTACTGCTGAGTGCGAAGGATCGCCCGGCGTAACTCACATAGATTACATCCGTGGCCTGGCAAAATACAAAAAGGATGTAGAGGCGCTCCTTGGAGTCCAGGTTGCTTCGTTTTATCGTCACTTATTCCACCTCATTTGTGAAATAGTTGCTGACTTGTTCAAAAGTTGGCGTATAATGATATTCATCGGTAGCAAACAAACTGGAGAATTAAGATGAAATACAAATCGAGTAAGACGGTTCGTGGAAATGTAGGAATGTCAGGTGCATCTCAAGCCAGCGCGGATGATAAAGATGGCTGTTACGACTGCGTTGGCTGTGCCAATATTAAGGGGAGAACAAAATGAGCCTATCCCTCCCGCCGCCAACACACCCGTTGCGCGATCTGTTTGACGTAAAGGATTTGGCGAGCTTCGGAACGCCAGAAGGTCTTGCGGAATGTCCAACCTTCAAAGAGGCGCGATTAGTGGCTTGTAACGTACTGATCGCCGATAAAGCAATCAGTTCCGTCAATGCAATCTTGCTTGGTGCCGATGGCTGTATCGGTCTGTGGTCGTTCTCTAGCAACCACCCACCGTATCTGCTTTGGAATTTCGGCAAGCCGCTCTGATCGACGATTTGGCAGTGTTCTAAGCCACAAACAACAAGGCCCGCTACCGTCCTATTAGTAGCGGGCCTTTGCACAAGCCTTACACCAACCTGTTGGAAATTCACACATCCTTGGGCGTTCCTTCTGCGCTCAACCCGGCATAGAAGTCGTCCAGCGATCTTCCGGCCTTCGTCTTACCGTTTTCATCAACAACAACCACGCCAGTCAAGATGTTCAGTTCCTTTTCTGCCGCAAGTCTTGTTGAGCATTTGTTCAATGGGTCACGATAGATGGACAACAAGCCGCTGATGGCCTTTTTGGCGCACCACAACTTTGATACCTCAGTCGAATCCAGCACCTTTTCGTAGTTGGTTTGATAGTACTGAGTCGATTCGATAGCCGCGATACGGTTGTAGCCTTGCTGCGGGCCTCCCCAGTGCTCAGCACCGAACACGTTCACGAATGATTGATAGGCCGGATATCCGTGAACTCTCAACTCAATATATTTGTCATAAAATGACTTGTTCATCTTGATGAATTCGTCTTCAGCAAATTCGTCTTTTATCGGCCCTAGCATAGTATTCACTCAGTGTGTGGTGTTGATGTCGGGATTATATCTGGTTGCGTGGCCGTGGTCTACCTGGCTGCGTGGTTGGTTGATATTGCCGCCCATAACGATCTGGTGAGGTGAGATGGATTGCCGCGAAGGCAAGACTAAAACTGGTGTTTTAACATTGAAATTGCGGATTTTCCAAGAAAATTGGCCGCAAGTTCGCAGCCGCAAGTTCCAAGTCCTTGATTTGCAAGGTAAATTTATGTCTAAATTGCGTACTTGCGAATATAATTATATGAGAATATATAACGCCCGCCATCGTAGGTATTGTTGAAAAGGAAGTTTGAAGCCGCAAGTTCGCAAGTTCGTGGCTTTTCTCCAACAAAATCAAGGACTTAGAACTTGCGGCAGTGCTTTTTAAGTCCGCAAGTTCTTGCGGCAATCTCCGCAATTACGCCTTTTTTTGTTATCTAACTATTACTAAACGATGCATTTAAACGGTATTTCGACCACCGTACAAAATATAAACCGTCGCAAATCGATACCCCCCCTGTAGATTTTTTGCACGCAATGGCTTTCCGCCACGTTTTCAAGGACACTTCCAAACAATATTCGGTTCAGAAGCGCCTTGTCACCGATAAAACGACTAAAAATCACCTTCGTCTTGGAACTGCTGAATTACTTTATCATCAGCATCAGTCACCGCGATCCCGATTCGCTTCGCATATTCAGCCTCGGACATGACGTCTTTGAACAAATATCCCCGCACATTTCGTATCAAATCTGGAGTCGCATCAAGGGCAATCATCTTAGTTTTCAGGTGATTTTCCTTTACGTCGCCTCCTCTGCTCATATACCTTATCCGGGTTTTGAGCGCGGCGGTCGTTATCCACACCCCGCGATTTTTGCGACCGTCGATGATCTCAGCATTCAGCTTGCCAAGGCTGGAAAGTGCCGGGATAAGATAAGTATCCAAAGAGTAGTCCATAACCGCGCCGCGCCCACGGCTCATCTCAGACTGTGAGAACTCCTTTACCTGCCGCGAAACCCCGTCAACGTAGGAGTTATACCCTTCAATCCCGCCGTTCTCTTCCAACCACACGCGACATTCAGCCATCAGCTGCCATAGATCGTTCTCGAATCCGGTGAAATCGGCCTTGAAGTCTTCCGACCAGTCGGGCTGTCCGTGCTTATCCTCCAGTTGGCCAACGAACATCGGGTAGAAGCGCCTGTTGCCCGTATCGTCGCGCTGCAGGCCTTCGTACTTGTTTCCGTCCATGACGGCGATCCACTGGCGCTGCTGCTGGAAATGGCCTTCAAACTTTTGGTGCATCGCGTCTGACGTTGCCGTTATGAACGCTTTAATGTCGTTCAGATCCGTTCGGCTAAACCCGGTCATTTCACCGATATTGGCGATGATGGCGTGGCCTGTTATATCCCGCAGGAAGTCGATCTTATTGGCTCCCATATCTAGCAGCACCGGGGATGCCTTTGGATTGTCAACCAACACGCGACAAATCAATTTGGAAAAATACGACTTGCCCACGTCTTGCGCGCCGAACAACGACAATACCATAGGAGCCATGCAGCCCGGTTCCATTATGCGGCAGTAAAGCGATAGCCAGAAATACTTACCGAAGTTTCGATTAAGAGGCGTATCAAAGCAGCCAAAAAGGCTGATCAGCTTACCATCCAATCGAGTCACGCCGTCCCATACAGGGACAGAGTCCGAAAACTTGCGCACCAAGTCGTTGGTTTTCACTTGCAAACCCCAATCACGGAAAGACTTGCGTATCGAATCGAGTGCCTGCAGCCTTAGTCCCATTTGATGCATCGACTTCAGCAGAGGAACCATCGAGTATTGATCGTCAACCACTTCGCCTTTCCAGTCCACCAATCGCCCGCAGAACGTATCGATGTGCGGCCTGCCGTCGCCGTCGCCGAACAGAGCCTCAAACGCCGATATGCGGTTGGTATCTGAACTCAGCGCTACGTATCCGTCAGCCGTCTTCTTGGTGTCAGGAAACGAAACTAAATTGCCCTGCATCAACTTCCGACCGCGTTCGATGATGTCCGCCTCTTTCCTCACATCCTCCAAATAATTTTCTATGTTGGCTTTGTACTCTGCTTTCTTTAGGGTGACGCCTTTTGCTTCGGCGTCTGCCGCAACCAGTTCGGCTCCGTCGCCGCCGTCTACCGCAGTTGACGGGTCAAACACTTCGTCTTCAGAGGTATTGCCAGTCGTTCCGCTGTCGTTGCCTGTACTCTCTGTCATTTTATCGCCCCAAGATCAAGGCGTGGTGGCAGCTTCGGTGGTAAATAGAATCAAACTGCTCCAGGACGTTGCCCGCGCCTCCGTTTATGTCTGAGGAAATTTTTTCTCTGAAGTAGTCGGTGGTGGCGTCGATTTTGCCGTTTGTGATGAGGAAATAAAGCAGCGACAGAGTCAACAACGCTTTTTGCTGGATGGAAAGTTTCACACGCGGCATGAAGAAGTCTCTGGCGCTAACGCCGTAGTCGCCTGTGCCGTCGAATAGGAGTCCGCAAAAGAACTTTGCGCGAACGCCGGCATACTCCACGGTGATGTTGGATATCGCGTCGTTATTGGTTGATCGCCCTACGTGCACCACAATAGGCCGATCATAATCTTTTGGCCAAGGCGGAACGGCATTATCAGAGGTTGCCAGAATTTGGCAGATGTTGAGATACAAGACTTTAGAATTCATTGCGATCCTTTGTTTAACTTTGATTGACTAGGTTGGTGCTACTTTGCGTTACGACGGTTGATATCCTCCAACTCTGTTGTAATTGCGTTGATGACTATTTCGTCAGTGAATGCCGCCCACGTTCGACGGCTTTTTTTGCGGCAGGTATCGTGCCCGCATCCAAAGACAAACTCCACTTCAGCACCGGGAATTGGGCCACGGAAATACGCGCCGTAGGGGTCGCCATTGGTGTGCTCGTGACCCCATGGGCATTTAATTCTGAACTTCCCGCTCATGTTCATTACGACATCGCCGCCAGAGCCTTCGCCAAGTTTGCCTTTGCTCAGGATGCTTTCTGCCATACGCAACCACACCGCGTCGAATTTGTATTCTGTCTCGTCAAAAGCCATTTCACGGCGAACGGGCAGGACTATCTCGAAGCCGAAGGTGCGGGCAATCGCCTCTATGGAGTAGCGCCTGGAATAGTCGGCGCTGTGGATTTGGACACGATAGGGCGCGACCTTGCCCCTGGCATCGGTAATAGGATACTTATACGGGCCGTCCATGCTGTGTCGTTTGTTGTTGATCCCGCAAGGCATGCGACCGTAGCGACTTATATCCTTGATGGTGTTGTCGCCGCCTTTCTGGAGCACGTGAGCCACGAAGCAGCCCAGGAACGATTTGAAGCGGATAAGCGACGGCTCAGGCGTGTCCAGAAAGTACCATATTTGATAATTATCTGGCGAAGTCTCTACGATGGCCGTTGGCTCGCAGATGTTTTTGAAGTGCTCAATCGTCAGCCCGCCCTTGCTGCCTTTCCCTGAACCGATATCGTCAACCATTAGTGCCAGGCCGTTCCCGAAGCTTGATTCGCCGCGCCAGTATCGCAGTTCGCCCGTTTTGGGGTTGGGCGTTTTGATTGAAGAGGAGATGCAAACGTAGCAGTTCGCATTCTCGTTGATATACTTGCCTTCTTTATAAGGGGTGGGCCACCAGCCAGAATTTTGCTTTTTGCCGGTGGCGTCTGTCTGGACTGTAGCCTCTGACGCGTACCCTGCCATAACTCTTTCTTCATCCGATATGCCTCTGCCAAGTTCTCTCAGGAATTCTTCAGCGGCTTGCAATTCTTTTGACGCCATTCTGTTTCTTTCTAAGTGTGGATTAATCGGAAGGCTATTATAAGTCTCCTTGTTTGTGGTTTTATTAGTTCCTAAAGAGAATTATTTTGGGCACTCACAATTCACAATCGCCACAAAAATAGTTTGCCTTTGCGCGTGTTGCGAATTATCATACACGCTATTACCAATAGAAAGAATAGAAAGGATTCAACTATGTTCACTCTTACTCTGACGGTCTACGTCCTCACCCTGCACACCGGAACTTATACCGATGTGCATCAACTAGGGCACTTCCCGACCGAATCGGCTTGCACCGCTGCCGCGAAAGAGGCCACTATCAAGGCCAACAAGCTTGTTGCTGAGATTCGGCAGCAAGCGTATGACTCTGGCACCGTGCAAGTCGTTGCCCGGTGCCAACTAACTTCGCCGAAAGGGTCGAAATGAGCAGGATTATCCGCAACGTGCCGTATCAAAACGTCCAGCTGCCGCGTGTCAAGAAGATCGCGGTCTTTGTCAACAACGCTCTCAACTGGTTCTATGGCTACGTGCCGACCGAAGACCAGATGGTTCATGAAGAGCGCTTGCAACTGCTGGTTGACATCAAGGCGTACCAGGATCAGGTCGCGGCGCACAACAAAGTCCTTGCCGCTACTCCTGGATACCGCGCTGCCAAAGCTGTGCTGGAAGACAAAAGGCGCAACGATTCTGCCATGATGTATAACGACTATCGCGCTGCAATGGACGGCGATATTGCGCTAGCGGTGCGAGATGCGAAGCTTGGTAAGTCATGACTCAAATCACCGAAGCCGATTTCAACGGCCAACAAAAGCACGCCATTGCAGAGGCCGTTGCCTGGTATAAGGGATGGCAAGATCGTAAGCACCGCAAGCAAGTGTTCTTTCTGGCGGGCTTTGCCGGAACCGGCAAGACTACGGTGGCCAAGTTCATTGCCGCTTTGTGCGCGCCTGAGCACCGCGTCGTCTTCATCGCGCCTACCGGCAAGGCCGCTAGCCGACTTCGCCAGAAGGGCTGCAAGCTTGCTAAGACGATGCACCAGTTCATTTACAATATCCGTGGCGAGGATGAAGAAGGCGATCCGATATT
>Ga0302190_10000054_pt1 | contig 60286 bp, 45 predicted proteins | sample II_Bog_E2_3_FD_198784 | JGI IMG/M metagenome (GOLD analysis project Ga0302190, IMG submission 198784) | Peat permafrost microbial communities from Stordalen Mire near Abisko, Sweden - II_Bog_E2_3 | ecosystem: Environmental > Terrestrial > Soil > Wetlands > Peat | place: Sweden: Abisko... | reverse complement strand
AACAACACAGAGAGCTTGCTACAAGATACCAACCGGATGACTGCCTGCGCGCCCCAGATCGACCACCTGCCCAGCAAACCGCTGGATCGGTCTTGGCTAAACGCTATGCCCGACACACACCTAGGTCTCTGACCGGATGATTTCGTACCTTTTGGATTTGTGCTTTCCCACCCATTCGCCAGAAAAGAGGCGAATGGATGGGGCACGGAGTTGGTACAAATTCACGCTGTCAAAGTCCTAGTAAATCCTCCAGTTAGCGGTTGATCTGGGTGCCCCACCCTCGCCGCGTACTTGTTCTTGCGGCTAGGGTGGGATAGGTTGACGCTCGCATGACGGAAGCACAAAATCCCTCTTTTGCCCAGAGGAGCATGCTGCCGCTTTACCCGATCAGCAGCTTCTCCACCTCGGCGTGCAGCCGCGCCGTGATGGCGGCCTCGGTTTCCGTGGGGGAAAAGCGGATCGGCTTGCCTACCCGAATCTCGCCGGGTGCCCCAGGTCCCCGATTTTGGGACCTGGGAAAGCATGAATTCAAGGTGCGAAATCATCCGGTCAGATACCGGGGTGGGATAGGTTGATGCTGGAGGTCCCCGATTTTGGGACCTGGGAAAGCATGCTTCCGCTTTATCCGATCAGCAGCTTCTCCACCTCGGCGTGCAGCCGCGCCGTGATGGCGGCCTCGGTTTCCGTGGGGGAAAAGCGGATTGGCTTGCCTACCCGAATCTCGATGGCGCCGGAGCGGAACCAGCGCCGCCGTCCCGCTTTCAACTCGCCCAGGCCGCGAATGGCCACCGGCAGCACAGCGGCTCCCGACTGCTTTGCCAGCAGGCCGATCCCGCCCCGGAAAACCGCCAGCTTACCCTCAGCGGAACGCGTCCCCTCGGGAAACACCAGCACGTTGAATCCTCGGTCCAGCGCCTCCCCGGCGTGGTCAAAGCTGCGCTGGAAGTCGCGCCTCCGCGGCAGGGGAAAGACGTTGAAAAGCTCCGTAAGCAGCAGGTACTTGACCGGGCCGAACAGGTCAAAGCGCCGCTGCCCAGGGCGATGCTCGGGGTTGCGGGAGTGGCGGAAATCCTCCAGCATCTCGGCGGACATGGCCGCCGCCATCCGCCGCCGTATGGGTCCCGGCAGGGCGTATTGAACCAGCGGTCCGTCAAAGGCCGTCACGTGGTTGGCGACAATCAGCATGGGCGCATCGGCGGCCAGATTCTCCGGCGCCACAACGCGGGGATGGGCCAGCAGCCAAACCAGCGGGCGCAGCTTGACTTCCACAAAGGCCGCGCGCAACCACTGGCAGGGCTTGAGCCATGGCCAGCGCGGATAGACGTGTCTTTCCGGCGCCAACTCCGCCGCAAGGCTCAACTCAATCCCCGCTTCAGCAGCTCCAGGGTCCTGCCCGGGGGGCGCCTTTTCGTCAGCCTGCTCGCGCCCCAAGCTGGGTGCCCCATCCTTTCCGCGCTTTTCAGCGGAAAGGGTGGGAGACCAAGCCGCCCGGTTCCCGTCCGCCTCTCCCGCCAGCAACTTGCGCAGTTCTCCCAGCGTTTCCACCTGGTCCAGCAATCCATTGCCGGTGGGGATGCCCATCCGCACCTCGATGGCCGCGGCCAACTGCACGCGGCCCAGGCTGTCCAGGTGCAAATCCTCGCTCAGGCGAAGTTCGTCCCCGATTCCCGGCGGAGCCTCGCCGGCAATCTCCGCAATCAGCGTGAGCAGCCAGTCAGTGGAAGCCGCAAAGGCCCTGGCGCCGCCCGCGCCCCCGTTCTTCGCCGCCTGGATGCCGGCCAGCCAGGCTTCCACCTCCTTGCGCTTCACCTTGCCGGTCGAGGTGCGGGGCAGGTCCGGCTCCGGCCACAGCACCCAGCGCGTCAGCCGCTGGAAGGGCGCCAGCCGTCCGTTGGCGTGTTCGATGGCCGCCGCAGCCTGCTCTCCGGCTCCGCGGCAGGCCAGCACGGCGCAGGGCTCGGGACCCACCGCGGTCCGCATGGCCACCACCGCGCAGGCCGCAACGCCCGGCTCCTGCTCGATGGCCGCCTCCAGGTCCTCGGGGTGCAGGTTCAAGCCGGAAGCGGTCACAATCACTTCGCTCTTGCGGCCCACAAAGCGCAGCTCCCCGGTAGCCTGCGCCTCCGCCAGGTCGCCGGTTTCCAGCCACTCGCTGGCCCGCTGCCTCAGCGCCCCGCCCGACCAGGTGGCGCCGCTGATCATCGGCCCCCGCACCAGCACCTCGCCGTCCGGGCCCAGCTTCACCTCGCGCCCTGCCATCGGCTTGCCGATGGTTCCCCGCGCTACATGGAAGGGGTGATTCAGCGTGATCAGCGCCGTGCTCTCGGTCATCCCGTAGCCCTGCACCAGCACGAAGCCCAGCGCGTTCCAGAACTGCTCCAGCGGGCCGGCCAGCGCCCCGCCGCCGGAGACGAACGCCCAGAACTTGAAGCCGAACGCGTGGTGCACGCCGCGAAAGCGCCACCAGCGCTGCCAGGCCCGGATGCCCTGCGAGGCGGCAATCTGCTCCGTGAGTCCCGGCCGGCTGGTTTCCAGGTGAGCCTTGAGCAGCGCCAGCACCCTGGGCACGGCGGCCAGCACGCTGATGCGCTCCCGCCGGATGGTCTCCAGCAGCCGGGGCGCCACCAGCCGGCTCTCGAAGTGCAACTGGGCGGTAAAAATGGGTGGAACCCACAGCCCCATGGTCTGCCCGAAAACGTGGCTCAGCGGCAGCGTGTGCAGAATGCGCAGGGGATGAATCAGCCGCTCATAGCGCATATAGGGCGGCGCGCCGTCCTCGATGGGTCCCACGCTGGCCAGCACGTTGCCGTGAGTGATCACGATGCCCTTGGGATCGCCGGTGGTGCCGGAGGTGAACAAAATCTCCAGCGGCGTCTCGCGGCCAAGCCCCTGCACCGGGCCGGCCTCTTCCGCGGGCAGGGCCGCGGGCCAGTCCTCGAAGGCTAAATGCGGCCACTCGACAGACAGTTGGCCCAGCAGCAGCTCATCGCCCACCGCCAGCCTGGGGCGCACATCCGCCGCCACCCGCGCCGCAAAATCGGCGCTTCCCGCGGCGTCCAGCGGAACCGCCAGCACTCCCCGCAGCAGGCAGCCGTAGAAGGCGGCAATCCACTCCGCGCTGTTCTCCGCCCACAGCAGCACCCGGTCGCCCGGCCCAATCTCCCGCTGCGCCAGCAGTGCGGCAAATCGGCCGGCCAGCCGGGCAATCTGGCCGTAGGTGGTCGCCCGCCGCCGGTTGCCCTGGTAGTGAACCACCGCGACCTCTCGGTCGTGGCGGCGAAAGTCGTCGAGCAGTGTAGCCAAATGGTCGCGCATGGCAACTCCGGGAAGAATCATGGTAAGCCATGCCGCCGCCTCGCGTGTGCGCGCTATTCTCGGTGTATGCTCCGGCCCGCCGCACCCCCGGAATCCACCCCCGCGCCGGACCCGTTCGCCTGCTTCCATCCGGTCACCGCGGCGTGGTTCAGGGCCGTCTTTGACGCGCCCACCCAGCCGCAGCTCCTGGGCTGGCCGGTCATCGCCTGCGGCGAGAGCGCCCTGATTCTGGCGCCCACCGGGACCGGCAAGACGCTGGCCGCTTTTTTGTGGTGCCTGGACCGGTTGATGCTCCAGCCAGCCCCCCCTGGCGACAAAGACAAAGGCGTCGCGAGGGTGGGGCTCCCCGCTGAGGGGAAATCCGGGGTCCCCACGGACAGGTCTCCGTCCGTAGGGTGGCAGGAGGGTTGCCGCATCGTCTACGTTTCGCCGCTCAAGGCGCTGGCCGTGGACGTGGAGCGCAACCTGCGCTCGCCCTTGGCGGGCATGGCCAACATGGCGCGGCGCATGGGCGTGCCTTTCCGCGAACCGCAAATCCACGTGCGCACCGGCGATACGCCGCCGCGGGAGCGGGCCCGTTTCCTGCGCCATCCGGCGGAAATCCTCATCACCACCCCGGAATCGCTCTACCTGCTGCTCACCTCGCAGGCGTCTGAAGTTCTGCGCACCGTGGACACGGTCATCATCGACGAGATCCACGCCCTGGTCCCCACCAAGCGCGGCGCTCATCTGGCGCTCTCCCTGGAGCGGCTGGAGGCCTTGACCAGGCGGCGCTTGCAGCGCATCGGCCTCTCCGCCACGCAGCGCCCGCTGGAAGAAGTCGCCCGCTTCCTGGGCGGCGTCGAGACCCCGGAACCTGCGGTAGGTCCGGGCTTTAGCCCGGACATCGGCGAGGCACAAAACGTCGGGGCTTTAGCCCCTGAGGCTTGCTCTTCTGGCATTTCGTCCGCTTTCCACTCCTTTTCCACAGAGAACGACGCCCCGTCCCTGCAACCCTCCGACTCCGCCTGGTCCTCCGACATACCCGAAACTACCCCTCTGCGCTACCGTCCCGTCACCATCGTCAACGCCAGCGCTCTCAAGCGGTTGAAGCTGCGCATTGAAGTTCCGGTTGAAGATATGGCGCGTCTCACCGCGCAGGAAGAACTCCCCAGCGGCCCGGCCTCGCAGGCTCCGCGCCGGGTCTCCATCTGGAACGCCATTCATCCCCGCCTGCTGCAACTGATCCGCGAGCGCAACTCGACCATCCTGTTTGTGAACAGCCGCCAGGTGGCCGAGCGGCTGGCCGGGGCCTTGAACGACTTGGCCGGAGAACCCATCGCCCGCGCCCATCACGGCTCGCTGGCCGCCGCGCAGCGCACGGTGATCGAGGAGCAGTTGAAGGCCGGCCAGATTCGCGCTCTCTGCGCCACCTCCACGCTGGAGCTGGGCATCGATATGGGCGCGGTGGACCTTGTGATCCAGATCGAAGCGCCGCCCTCGGTGGCCAGCGGCATGCAGCGCATCGGCCGCGCCGGCCACCAGGTGGACGCGGTCAGCGAGGGCATTCTCTTCCCCAAGTACCGCGCCGACCTGGTGGCCTGCGCCGCCGTCACCCGCGCCATGCACGAAGGGCACATCGAGTCCACCCGCTTTCCCCGCAATCCGCTGGACGTGCTGGCCCAGCAGTTGGTGGCCATCGTGGCCCATCCGCCCAGCATGGCTGTGTCCACGCGTCGCGCAAAGGTCGTGAAGGGCTCCCGGCGCGCAAAAGACCAAACCGCAGCGTTGGAGTTTCCCGCCGAGCCTGCCGAATCACAGGGTGCCCCATCCTTTACGCGTTTTTCAGCGGAAAGGGTGGGAAAACAAGAAGCTGGACCGGCCTCCTTCCATCCACAGATGGAGTCGGAAGTTCCCAAGCCCGGGGTCCCCACGGACGGGTTTTCGTCCGAGGGGTGGAAGCCCGAAGTCAGCGTCGACGCGCTCTTCGAGCTGGTTCGCCGCGCCGCGCCCTTCGGCGGGCTGAGCCGTGCGGCCTTCGAGGGGGTACTCGATCTGCTCAGCGGCCGTTACCCCTCCGACGAGTTTGCCGAGCTGAGGCCGCGGCTGATCTGGGACCGGGTGCGCAACGTGGTCACGGCGCGCGACGGCGCGGCGCGGCTGGCCATTCTCAACGCGGGCACCATTCCCGACCGTGGCCTCTACGGCGTCTTCCTGGCCTACAGCGAGGGCAAATCCGTGCGCGTGGGCGAACTCGATGAGGAGATGGTCTTCGAGTCGCACTCCAACGAGACCTTCATCCTGGGGGCTTCTACCTGGCGCATTGTCGAGATTACCCACGACCGCGTGCTGGTGGTTCCCGCTCCCGGCGAGCCCGGCAAAATGCCCTTCTGGAAGGGCGACAGCCCCGGCCGCCCGCTGGAGTTTGGCCGCCGCATCGGCGCGCTGGTCCGCGAGTTGCGCGCGCTGCCCAAGCCCGCCGCGCTCACGCGCCTGGTAGCCGAGCACGACCTGGACCCCGGCGCCGCGGAGAACTTGATGCAGTTTCTGGCCGACCAGGAGGCCGCCACCGGCGCCGTGCCTGACGACCGGACCATTGTGATTGAGCGCTGCCGCGACGAGCTGGGCGACTGGCGGGTCTGCGTGCTCACGCCCTTCGGTAGCCGCATCCACATTCCCTGGGCCATGGCAGTCACCGCGCGCATCCGCGCCGCCGGCGGGCCGGAGGTGGAGGCGCTGTGGGGCGACGACGGCTTTGTGCTGCGCTTTCCGGATACCGACGAGCCGCCCGATCCGGACTGGTTTCTGGTGGAGTCGGCGGAGGCCATGGCGATGGTGCTGCGCCAGTTGGGTTCGACGGCGCTGTTTGCCGGGCGCTTTCGCGAGGCCGCGGGCCGCGCGCTGCTCTTGCCGCGCCGCCGCGCCGATGCCCGCTCGCCGCTGTGGCAGTTGCGCAAGCGCGCCTACGATCTGTTGAGCGTGGCCTCGCGCTACCCCTCGTTTCCGCTGTTGCTGGAGGCCTATCGCGAGTGCCTGCGCGATGTCTTCGACATGCCCGCTCTGATCGAGACGCTCAGGGCCATCGAGAAGCGCCAGTTGCGCGTGCAGGTGGTGGAGACGCGCACCCCCTCGCCCTTTGCCGCGTCGCTGTTGTTCAGTTATGTGGCCAACTTCCTCTATGACGGCGATGCGCCGCTGGCCGAGCGCCGGGCGCAAGCGCTGACCATTGACCAGGACCAGTTGCGCGAACTGCTCGGCGAGGCCGACCTGCGCGAACTGCTCGACGCCGACGCGATTGCCGAGGTCGAGGAAGCTGCCCAATGCCTGGCTGAGAATTGGCGCGCCCGTTCGGCAGATGGAATTCACGATCTTTGTTTGCGCCTGGGCGATCTTTCGCGGGCCGAACTGGCGCGGCGCGTGATTTCGCCGGATTTGCTGCCCCATGCGGATCGCCTGGTGCGTTCGCGCCGCCTGCTGGAGCTGCGCATCGCCGGTGAGCGCCGTCTGATTGCCGCCGAGGACGCGGCGCGCTACCGCGATGCGCTGGGCATTCCGCTGCCGCCGGGGCTGCCTGCGGCCTTCATGGAGCCGGTGGCGCATCCGGTGCTGGAACTGGTTCGCCGCTACGCGCGCACGCATGGTCCCTTCACGCTGCGCGAGGCCGCCGAGCGCTTTGCGCTGGACGCGGCGCCGGTTGAGAAGGCGCTGCATCGGTTGGCCGAAGAGGGCCGCGTGCTGGAGGGCGGCTTTCTCCCCAGCGGGCTCCATCAGGAGTGGTGCGACGCGGAGATTCTGCGCCAGATTCGGCGCAAATCCCTCGCCAAGCTGCGCCGCGAGGTCGAGCCGGTGGAGCAGCACACGCTGGCTCGCTTCCTCACGCACTGGCAGGGCCTGCTCGCTCCGCGCCGCAGCGCCACGGCGCATCTCGACGCGCTGCTGGACACCATTGACAGCCTGCAGGGCGCGCCCCTGCCCGCATCGTTGCTTGAAACATCGATCCTGCCCGCGCGCCTCGTCGACTATTCGCCTGCCGGGCTGGATACGCTGATTGCCGCGGGCGAAGTGGCCTGGGCCGGCGTGGAGCCGCTGGGTGAGCGCGACGGCCGCATCGCGCTCTTCCTGGCCGACAAGCTCCCCTTGCTGGCGCAGCAAAGGCCGCTGGTAGAACCGCTCACCGAACGCGAAGAGAAGCTGCTGGCCGTGCTGGAATCGACAGGAGCCAGCTTCTTCGATCCGCTGCATCAGGCCGTAGGCGCGGGCTACCCAGGCGAATCCATCGATGCACTGTGGAGCCTGGTCTGGCGCGGCCTCATCACCAACGACTCACTGCATGCGTTGCGCGCCTACATCGCCAAGCCGGAGAGCGCGCGAGCGCCGCGCCGCTTGCAAACCGGAGCGGTCTTCCGTTCGCGCAGGACCACGCCGCCTATGGCGCAAGGCCGCTGGTCAATACTCGCTTTGGGGCTGCCGTTGCGCGCGCAAAAGGGAAGGGAAGCAAAGCAAACCTCAGGGGCTAAAGCCCCCGATTATTTTGCCGGTTCTGATGCCGGGGCTAAAGCCCCGGCCTACCAGGCCCAACCCGCCGCCTCGACCTCTGCGACCTACCAGGCCCAATCCGCCACCTCGACCTCTGCGACCTACCAGGCCCAATCCGCCACCTCGACCTCTGCGGCCTACCAGGCTGAACCCGCCAACCAAAGGGGTGGTTCTGAGGGCTATTCCGCCACCGAGGCCAGCCACGCGCTTGCTTTGCAACTGCTCAACCGCTACGGCATTCTGCTGCGCGAATCGGTTGCGGCGGAGAACGTGCCCGGCGGCTTCAGCGCGGTTTATGACGTGCTCAAGGCTCTGGAAGAGAGCGGGCGCATCCGCCGCGGCTACTTTGTGGCCGGCCTGGGCGCCACCCAGTTTGCGTTGCCCGCCGCCGTGGACCTGCTGCGCCAGTTGCGCACCGCGCCCCCGGCAGAGAAGCCGGAGTTTGTGCAGTTGGCCGCCACCGATCCCGCCAATCCCTACGGTTCCGTCCTGCGCTGGCCCGATCTGCCGGTAGCTGAAGAAGATTCGGAATCCGCGCCGCGCATCCTCACCCGCGCAGTGTATGCGGAGGTGATTCTGCGCAATGGCCAGTTGGTGGCCTGGCTGCGCCGCGGCAATCCCAACCTGCTCGTCTTTCTTCCCGCCGAGGAGCCGGAGCGCGCGCAAGTGGCCGCCGGTCTGGCCCATTTTCTCTGCGCCCGCGGTCAGCAGACGATGCACGCCGCGAGCCACCAGGGGCTGCTCATCACCACCATCAACGGCCAGCCGGTCGCGGTCCATCCCATGGCTCGTTTCCTCATGGATGCGGGCTTCCATGCCGGCCCGCTGGGGATGCACCTGCGCCGCATTCCGATGGGGATGCCGCAGCAGGAGCCCTTCACCGGCGAGGTGCAGTAACTCATGCCCGAAGGCGATACCATCTTCCGCACCGCGCGCGCCCTGGGCCGCGCGCTCATCGGCAAGCCGGTCACGGGCTTCCGTTCCACTTATCCGCTGCTTACGCGCAGCAACGACGACACGCCGCTCATTGGCCAGCATGTGGCGCGCGTGGAATCGCGCGGCAAATGGCTGCTGATTCATTTTTCCGCAGGCGCCACGCTGGCCACGCATATGCTCATGAGCGGCAGTTGGCACATCTACCGGCCCGGCGAGCGCTGGCAGCAGCCCGCTGCGAACATGCGCATCGCGATCGAGAATAGCGACTATGTTGCGGTGGGTTTTCGCGTGCCGGTGGCGGAGATGCACACTGCGCAGTCGCTGGCCCGCGACCGCCGGATTCCGCGCTCCGAAACTGACGTGCTCAGCGAGAGATTCGACGCCGCGGCCACCGTGCGCCGCCTGCTGGCGCTCGGAAGTGAAGAGATCGGCGATGTGCTCCTCCACCAGGAAGTGCTGGCCGGCGTGGGCAACGTCTTCAAGTCGGAGATCTGCTTTGTGACCGGCGTCAATCCCTTCTGCAAGGTGGCCGCTCTGAGCGCGGAGACGGCCGCAGCCTTGATCGCCGCCGCGCAGAAGCTGGTGGCGGCCAACGTGCTCGAGGACTCCGGCGACACCATCGTCACCTATGGCGGCAGAAAGCGCCGCACCACGCACGAGTCGGACCCCGGCGCCAGCTTGTGGGTTTATGGCCGCCAGGGCGAGCCCTGCCGCCGCTGCGGCGAGTTGATTCGCAGGCGCATCCAGGGCCCGGATGCGCGCGTCACCTTCTGGTGCCCGCGCTGCCAACCGATGCCGGATGGTGCCGAAGTTGACGGGTGATAGAAGGCCTACGTGAGGGAGAAACGATGAAATCAAAGACAGAATCAAAGGCACCGGGAGACCCGGAGGCACAGCTCGCAGGGTTCATCGACAAATTCGATCCGGAGCTTGCCGACCGTATCAAATCTGTGCGCGCGGCTTTACGCAAGCGGCTGCCTGCCGCGCTGGAACTGGTCTACGATAACTATAATTTTTTCGTGATTGGCTACAGTGCCACGGAGCGTCCTTCGCATTCGATCGTCTCACTGGCTGCAAATGCCAAAGGAATCGGGCTGGCATTCTATTATGGCGCCACACTACCCGATCCTGCGGGAATCCTTCAGGGCAGCGGCAGCCAGAACCGATTCGTTCGCATCGCGGGAGCCGAGGATCTGAATAAGCCAGATATTGAAGCGCTCATTGCCGCAGCAGTTGCGCAGGCCAAAGCACCGTTGCCCGCATCGGGAGTTGGCCGCCTGATCATTCAATCGATCTCCGAGAAGCAGCGCCCGCGGCGACTGACTCCGAAACCTGCGCGTGCAAAGAATTAGTTCTCTTTCTTGCCCAGCCCCAGCATTTTTTGCAGCAGGTTGCGGTGATCGGCGGCGGCGGGGACAGGGGCGGGGTGGTCGCAGGTATCGGTGGGCGCGGTGCCGGCCAGGAAGGCCGCGCTGTAGCTGTCCGGGCAGCTTTCGTCGGAGAGCAGGTTGGTGGCCTTGTCCAGGCGCACCAACTCGACGCCGTCCGGCGGCGTGAATTCGTGGGTGTCTGAGTATTGCGGCAGTTTCACAGCGCGCTTCATGAACTCAGCCCATATTGGCGCGGCGGCCAAAGCGCCGGCCAGCTTCACGTCGGTGTAGTCGTCGTTGCCCACCCACACAATGCAGATCAGATTGCTGGTGAAGCCGGCGAACCAGGCATCGTGGTCGGTGCCGGTTTTGCCCGCGGCGGGGTCCATGAATCCGAGTCTCCGCACCTCATAGCCGTAGCCGAAGTTCATCACGCCTTCCATCATGTTGGTGGTCAGGAAGGCTACGCGCGGATCGAGCACCTGCTTGGAGGTCGGCGTGTAGTCGGTGATGACGTCGCCCGAGGGGGTGCGCACGCTGGCCAGCAGCCAGGGGTCCAGGTGCACGCCGTTGTTGGCAAAGACGGTGTAGGCGCCGGCCATATCCAGCGGCGTGGCGTCATAGGTGCCGATGGCCACCGAGGGGGTTCCGCGCGCGCTTTTGATGCCGGCGTCGCGGCCCAGCGCGGCCACATTGTCAAAGCCCACTTCTGAAGCCAATCCGATGGTGGCGTTGTTGAGCGAATGGGCCAGCGCGTAGATGGCCGTGACCTGGCCGTGGTATTCGTCCTTGTAATTGCGCGGGCTGTATTCCTGGTTGCCCACCTCGTAGGTGGTCGGCTCGTCGTTCAGCATGGTGACGTCTGAGAAGGGCTTGTCCTGCCCAGGCAGGACGGTGCCCGTCACGCTGGTGTTGAAGGCCGTCGCGTAGACGAAAGGCTTGAAGGTGGAGCCGGTGGGCCGCCTGGCCACGGCGTGATTCAACTGCGAGGCGCCGTAGTTGCGTCCGCCGATCAGCGCCAGCACCTGGCCGGTGTGGGGATTGAGCGCGACCAGCGCCACCTGGGGATAGAGGATGGTTTCGCCCGACTTGCGATGCGTGTGCATCTTGTCCACCAATGCGTCCACATTCTTCATGCCCGCATCCACCGCATCCGCGGCGGCCCGCTGCAGGTCCGGATCCAGCGAGGTGTAAATGCGCAGGCCCTCGCGGTTGAAGTCGCGCTCGCCTAGCTTCTGATTGAGTTGGTCCCGCACCAGATCCACAAAGTAGGGAGCTTCGCTGGCGTCCACGCTTTGTGCGGAGAGATGCAGTCCCTCGGCCTTGGCGCGCTCAGCCTCGTCCTTGGTGATGGCGCCGGTCTCCACCATCGAGTCCAGCACCAGGTTGCGCCGTTCGATGGCCCGGTCGGGGTGCCGGAAGGGCGTGAAATAGTTGGGCCGCTGGATCATGCCGGCCAGCATGGCGCACTCGGCCAGGTTCAATTGCCGCACGTCCTTGCCAAAGTACGCTTCCGAGGCTTCGCCGAAGCCGTCGATCGAGAAGCTGCCGCGCTGGCCCAGGTTGATCTCGTTGGCGTACATCTCGAAGATCTGCTTCTTTGAGAAGCGGTGTTCGAGCTGGAAGGTGATGGCAATCTCGATGATCTTGCGCTTGAAGCGCTTTTCCGGCGAGAGAAAGAAGTTCTTTGACAGCTGCATGGTGAGCGTGGAGCCGCCCTGTTCCTTGTGGCCGGAGGTCACATCGCGCGCGCCTGCCTCCAGCAGCCGCCCATAGTTCACGCCCCCGTGCTCGAAGAAGCGGCGGTCCTCGATAGCCACAACTGCCTGCACCAGGTTCTGCGGAATCTCGTCATAGGTGATGAGCCGCCGCTTGGTGCGGTTGGCGTCCTCGCTCAGGCCGGTGATGAGCAGCGGTTCCAGCTCGTAGCTGGCCAGAGCCTGGCCGTGGTCGTCGGTGATCGACTGCACCACGCCCGAGCCGATGTGGATGACCGCGGCATCTTGCGAGTGATAGGACTGCGGGCCGGGGCGCACGGTGACGCTCAGCGCGCCCTCGCTGAAAGTTCCCAGGGGCGAGGTCTGCGTGGCGCCATCCGCCGTGTAGCCGGCCTCGCGCAGTTCATTCGCGAGAAGGCCGATACTGAGCTTTTGCCCAGGGCGGACTTCGCGCGGCGCGGCAAAGATCTTGGCGGTGTTGGCAAAGATCGGCTGCTTGAGCCGATCGTCCACAATGCGCTGGTACTTGACGTAGAAGAAGCCGAAGACGCTAAAGCCCACCAGCACGGCGGCCGCAAACGCTATCAGCCCTGCGCGCAACGCCATCGTTGCCCAGGGATGCCGCCCCGTTGGTCGCACCCACCTGATCTTCAACGCCATCGCCGCTCCTTTAATCCTTGCCCAACTAAGCATATAAACCGTGCCGTCCTGCACATGAACCGCTGTGCGCTGGTGCCCACCCTCGCCGCGTTTTTACCACCCCAGCCGGGTGCCCCCAGGTCTCGATTTAGAGACCTGGGAAACCATAGAACATGATTCCGCTGTCCTTACGCCCCAACCGCCGTCAGCAGCGCATCCTCTTCGATGCGCTCCTTCACCAGGGCCACCACTCCATTCAACGCCACATCCACGCTGCTTGCCGTGGCCCGCGTCACCAGTTCCACCTCGCCCCCGGCGGCCTTCTTGCCCACGTTGATGCGGTAGGGAATGCCCACCAGATCGGCATCCTTGAATTTCACGCCGGCGCGCTCCTTCCGGTCATCCAGAAGCACATCGATCCCCGCGGCTTCGAGCTCTGCAGCCAGTTTTTCGCCGGTTTCCACCAGCAACTCGTCGCGCATGTCGGTCACCGCCACCACCACGGTGAAAGGGGCGATGGAGGCCGGCAGCCAGAAGCCGTTCGCGTCGTTCGACTGTTCGATGGCCGCGGTAAGAATGCGCTCGATGCCGATGCCGTAGCTGCCCATGATCGGCGTCACTTCCTTGCCGTTCACGTCCAGCACCCGCGCGCCCATGGACTGCGAATACTTGTAGCCCAGCTTGAAGATGTGGCCGATCTCGACCGCCTTGCCCACCACCAACTGGCCCGCGCAGCCATCCTTCGGGCATCCTTCGCCTTCATTGACGCTGCGGATGTCGGCCGCGAGCGTCCACTGGAAATCGCGGCTCGCCGTCACGTTGCGCAGGTGATAGTCCAGCTTGTTGGCCCCGGCCACCATGTTCTTGCGGCCTTCCAGCGCCGTGTCCACCACCACCGCGAGTCCGTCTTCCAGCGACTTGGCGTCGAACTTGAGCCCTACCGGCCCCAGGAAGCCGGCCGGCGCGTGCAGATATTGCTCCAGCTCTTCGGCCTGCATGGTCCGCAGTTCAGCCGCGCCCACAGCGCCCATCAGCTTGGTCTCGTTCACCTGGTGGTCGCCGCGCAAAAAGGCCGCCACACCGTGCCAGGTGTCGGGTTTTCCTGCCGCGCCGCGCTTGAGCGCCATGTAGGCCACGCACTTGACGTCCGAAGCCGGCGAAATCTTGAAGAACTCGGCCACATCGGCAATGGCGCCCAGGCCGGGCGTGGAAACCAGCTCCGGCAGGCCGTCCCCCGTCGGTTCCATCTCCACGATCGGCTCCAGCCGCGAGGTAGCCTTCTCCAGATTGGCCGCATAGCCGCAAACCGGGCAACTGGCAATCAGATCCTCGCCGGCGTCGGTGTAGACCATGAACTCCTGCGACTGCGAGCCGCCCATGGAGCCGGAGTCCGCCTCCACGGCCACAAACTTCAGCCCGCAGCGGGTGAAGATCTTGCGATATACCGCATCGTGCAGGTCGAAGCTCTTGTCGAGCCCTTCTTTGTCCATGTCGAAGGAGTAGCTGTCCTTCATGGTGAACTGGCGCACCCGCAGCAGGCCCGACTTGGGCCGCGGCTCGTCGCGGAACTTGGTCTGAATCTGGTACCAGATCTGCGGCAACTGCTTGTAGCTGCGCAGCTCGTTGCTGGCAAGGGTGGTCATGATCTCTTCGTGGGTCATGCCCAGGCAGAGGTCGGCGCCCTTGCGGTCCTTCAGCCGGAACATGTTGTCGCCCATGCCCGTCCAGCGGCCGCTCTGCTCCCACGGCTCCTTGGGCAGCAGGGCAGGCAGATAGAACTCCTGGGCGATCTGGTCCATCTCTTCGCGCACAATGCCGATGATCTTGTTGATCGTGCGCTGGCCGAGAGGCAGATAGCTGTAAATGCCCGCGCCCAACTGGCGGATGTAGCCGGAGCGGAGCAGAAACTTGTGGCTGGCCACTTCGGCATCTGCCGGGGCCTCGCGAAGAGTAGGGACAAAGAGCTTGGACCAGCGATGCATAGGGATGATTGCGTGCTTTCCCGCCGGTACGCCGGCGCAAGTCAATTTTTCGACAGCTCTTATTCTAAATGTTCCGGTGGTTGCGGTTGCTCTGAGTGCACCCCGATTGTTCCTTTGAAGGAGGGTTACGGGCTTTGGAGGCAGCGGGAAACCGCCGCTCCGTTGTCCACAAAGTCGCCGAGCCCCATCTTTGCCGTCATTCTGAGCAGCCCGACTCGCCGCGCCGCGTTACGGCTGAGATGTACGCCGTGCCTGAAGCCGTACAAAGCTCCGTGGCCCGTCCTTGCGACTTTTTTCTGTCGCAAGGGTGGGAAACCAGGAAGCCCAATCAGCCCCGTTCATCAGGAGCGAAGCGCAGCGGAGTCGAAGAACCTGCGTTTCGCTTTTCTGTTGCAAAGGTGCGAAAACACGCCGCCCGGCCCTTCCAATTGGCCCTAGGTGCCAGCAAGCGGTCAAAGGGGGCCGCAATGCAGTTGCGGATACCTCCGGCCCGCTCAGCCTGTTCAACCGCTATGGGCAAGGCCAGGGGTCCGTGCCCGGTAATCTTCGTCCGTGGGGCCGGTGATCGCTACATAGGCCTTCTTGGCTTCCGCCAGCCATTGAAGATAACGATTGCAGGTTTTCCGGTTTGGCTTTACCTTTGCTGCAAGTTTCCATCCCACTCCGGAGGGTTTTGAATGCATTTTGTGGCGCTTCTTCTGCAAAGCCAGCCCGATCCCGAAATGGTGCGGCACGTGCTCATGACCATGCTGTGGATCATTCCCACGGTGATCGTGGTTGGCCTGGCCATCGTCATTTTGCCCTTCTGGTTCATCTGCAAAAAGGCGGGCTTCTCGCCGTGGCTCTCGCTCATCAACATCATTCCCCTGGGCAACCTGGTGCTGATTTACGTGCTGGCCTTTGCCGATTGGAAGGTGGTGCCCGCGCCCCAGGCATTCTGGCCGCCGCCGCCTTATCCGCCGCAGACGCCTCCGCCGCAGGGTTGAGCCCGGATGGGACCGCGGAAGCGGGGAGGATGCTAGCATCGTGAGTGGAAAGAAACTTAAACGATGCCTGAAGATTCTCTCTCCCCAGCCAAGACTCCCCGCGTCCGTTTTGCCCCCTCGCCCACCGGCTACCTGCACGTCGGCAGCGCCCGCACTTTTATCCTGAATTGGCTCTTTGCCCGCCATAATCAGGGAACCATGGTGCTGCGCCTGGACGACACCGATGTCGAGCGCAACAGCGAGGCCAGCGTCCAGTCCATCTTCGCGGGACTGCGCTGGCTGGGCCTCGACTGGGACGAAGAGTACAAGCAATCCGAACGCCTCGCCCTGCACCGCCGGCAGGCGGAAGCGATCTTCGCCAAGGGCCTTGCCTATCGCGACTTCACCCCGGCCCACGCGGGTGACGACAATCAGTCCAGTGCCCAGGGCGCCTGGCTCTTCAACCCCGGCATGCGCGAATTGTCCTTGGAAGAGTCCGACCGCCGCGCCGCTGCGGGCGAGCCCTTCGCCCTCCGCTATCGCGTCCCCCGCGGCCCAGCCGGCGGACAAGCCCGCACCCTCAGCTTCACCGACAGCGTTTATGGTGAGCAGTCCAAGCTCGCCGACGAGGTGGAAGACTTCGCCCTGCTGCGTTCGGATGGAATGCCGACGTATCACCTGGCCTCCTGCGTCGACGACGCCGATCTCCGCATCAGCCACATCATCCGCGGCCAGGACCACCTGACCAATACCTTCAAGCACCTGCTCATCTTTGAGGCTCTCGGCGTCCAGCCGCCCCAGTTCGCCCATCTGCCCCTGCTCGTCGCCCCCGATGGCGCCAAGCTCTCCAAGCGCAAGCACGGCCCGGTCGTCAGCGTCACCACCTATCGCGACGCCGGGTTTCTCGCGGGCGCCTTCATCAACTTCCTCTGCCTGCTCGGCTGGTCGCCCAAGAACGACCGCGAGTTCCTGAACCTCGATGAGTTGACGGCGGCTTTCACCCTGGAGGGCGTCAACCGCGCCAATGCCGTGGTGAACTTTACAGAAGAGGACCCGTTCGATCCCAAGGCCCTGTGGCTCAATGCCGAGCATCTCCGCGCCCTGCCGGTCGACGAGCTCAGTCCCCAGCTCCAGCCCTTCTTCGAGCAGGCCGGCCTTGAGGCCTCGCCGGAAAAGCTTCTCGCCGTCACCCCGCTCATTCGTGAGCGCATCAAGCTGCTGCGCGATGCTGTCTCCGCCGCCGACTTCTTCTTTGTAAAGGAACTCGCGCCTTACGACCCGGCAGAGTTGATCCCCCAAAAGGGCGACGCGGCCATGGCCCGCCGCGTTCTTCAGCACGCGCTCCAGGTCCTGGCCACTGCGTCTTTCGATCGCGATTCGCTCGACCAGGCGCTTCGAGCCGCAGCCGCCCATCTGGGCCTCAAGGCCGGGCCGATGTTTCAGCCCATCCGCGTCGCCGTCTGCGGACGCAAGAACGCACCGCCGCTCTTTGAAACCATGGCCGTCCTCGGCCGCGAAGTCTGCCTCGCCCGCATCCGCCAGGCCGAAGCCAGCCTTCAATCGCTCGCAGTATGAGTCGGCGATTTGAAGTGTACGGTCGCGGCTGACCCAGAACTGACCATACCAACCATATTTATCCATTGTGTGGTGGGACCAGCGGCGTTCGGCTCGAGGTGCGGACGACTTCATCCCAGGTCTCAAAAACGGGATCTGGCGCAGCCGGGGATTTTCCAGAATTCGAGCAAACGGCCGGAGGACGCTCCCTGGGCCATGGCAGAATCACCTGGTAGCACGGATTTGGTGAAAATGCCGGCGGAGCGAAAAAAACGGGAACCAAGGAGATAAAACGCACGTAAATCGTTTTATCACCTCAGAAAGCGCGTCCCTGCCACTGGATGCACCCCGCCCATTGAGGCGAATCAAGACTCGCTAAGGAAAGCCATGACAAACGGACGAACTCATAATCCGATGCTTTGGAACACCATCGCCATCGTGCTCCTGGTTGCCGTAACGGCAGTAGCAGGGATCTTTTGGCCAGCAACGTACGCGAGGGAAACGCTGTATTCGAGTGCCGGGGCCATTGGCAGCGATCTTGTAGATCTGCTGGTGGTCGTGCCGGTCTTGCTGATCAGCGGCATCTTTGGGTATCGAGGATCGGTTCCCGCGCGTTTGGTCTGGCTGGGCACCTTGGGCTATCTGCTTTACAACTTTGTTCTTTACGCTTTCGGGGTGCACTTCAACGCGCTGTTCTTGGTCTATTGCGCGACTCTGAGCCTGTGCTTCTACGCCACGGTATTCTGTCTTCCGTTGATTTCCCTCGAGCAGATCGCCCAAACCTATAGCCCTCGTGCGCCGCGAAAGACGACCGCCATCGTGCTCCTGGTAATTGCCATGCTATTCGCCGCTTTCGATTTGGGCGAGGACATCCCAGCACTGCTGGCGGGGCGAGTCCCTCAAAGCGTCATCCAGGTGAACCTGCCTGTAAGTTTCATTCATTGCCTGGACCTGATGTTCCTCTTACCCGGCATGTGCATAACCGCATATCTTCTGTTCCGCAGAAAAGCATCCGGTTACGCGCTTGGGCCGGCATTTCTGGCTCTGTTGGCGATCATGAACATAGAACTTGCGGTCCTGATGGTGGTAATGGCCCTCAAGGGTTGTTTTGGTATGTTCTACCCGATGATCGTCTCTTTCGCGGTTGTAGGTGTCGGTTGTATGGTTTTGCTGTGGTTCTACTTCGCGTCGGCAAAAAGAGGGCGGATAGCCCAGGTATGACCATCCTAGAGTGAATGCGTGCCCCTCGATAAGGATGAAGGCTTCGTCCTTATCGAGGGGGGCGCTCAATCGTGATGGCAGATTGAGATGTGGCCCGACAGCTCACTCGATAATGCAATTAAGATTTGGTGTGTGTGTTTCAACTTCCCACTGCTTGAGAATCTCCCGTGCCGCTCTTTTTGAGCGCAGCCCTCCAGTGGGATAATGAATACCAGCCATGACCGACGCAAATACGGAAAGCCAAGCCGCCACCCCTCCCCCCAGCTTCCTCCGCGACATCATCGCCGAGGATGTGCGCACCCAAAAGTACGGCGACGCCGAGGTCCAGACCCGCTTTCCCCCTGAGCCCAACGGCTACCTCCACATCGGCCATGCCAAGGCAATTTGCATTGATTTTGGCCTCGCGGATGAATTCGGCGGCAAGACCAACCTGCGCTTCGACGACACCAATCCCGAAAAGGAAGAGCAGGAGTACGTCGATTCCATCATGGCGGACGTGCGCTGGCTGGGCTTCGAGTGGGACCGCCTCTGCTACGCCTCCGACTACTTCGGCCAGCTCTACGAGTGGGCGATCAAGCTCATTCAAGACGGCAAGGCCTACGTCGACGACCTCTCCGTCGAAGAGATTCGCGCCTACCGCGGCAACTTCACCGAGCCCGGCAAAGACAGCCCCTATCGCAACCGCTCCGTCGAAGAGAACCTTGACCTCTTCGCCCGCATGAAGCAGGGCGAGTTCCCCGACGGCAGCCGCGTGCTCCGCGCCAAAATCGACATGGCCTCGCTCAACCTGAACATGCGCGACCCGGTCATGTACCGCATCCTGCATGCCGCGCACCAGCGCACCGGCGACCAGTGGTGCATCTACCCCATGTACGACTACGCCCACGGCCAGTCGGACTCCATCGAGCGCGTCACCCACTCCATGTGCACCCTGGAGTTCGCCGACCACCAGCCCCTCTACCGCTGGTATATCGAGCAGTTGGGCATCTTCCCCACGCAGCAGATTGAGTTTGATCGCCTGAACCTCACCTACACGCTGCTCAGCAAGCGCAAGCTCCTCCAACTCGTGCAGGAAAACCGCGTCAACGGCTGGGACGATCCCCGCATGCCCACCCTGGCCGGCATCCGCCGCCGCGGCTTCACCCCCGAAGGCCTGCGCGTCTTCTGCGCCGCCATTGGCACCTCGCGCACCAACGGCAGCACCGACATCGAAATGCTCGAGCACTTTCAGCGCGACGACCTGAACCACCGTGCCAGCCGCGCCATGGCCGTCCTGCACCCGCTCAAGCTGGTCATCGACAACTATCCGGCCGGGCAAAGCGAGTTCGTCGAGGTGGCCAACAATCCGGAGGACCCCTCCGCCGGCACCCGCCAGGTGCCCTTTTCCGGCGAAGTTTATATCGAACAGGACGACTTCCGCGAGGTTCCTCCACCCAAGTACTACCGGCTCTCCCCAGGCAAGGAAGTCCGTCTGCGCAACGCCTACTTTGTCACCGCCCACAGCGTGGTCAAGGACGCGGACGGCAACCTCGTCGAGGTCCATTGCACCTACGATCCGGCCAGCCGCGGCGGCAACTCGCCCGACGGCCGCAAGGTCAAGTCCACCATGCACTGGGTCTCGGCCGCCCACGCCCTCTCCGCGGAAATCCGCCTCTACGACAAGCTCTTCATCAAGGCCGATCCCTACGACCTCGAAGAAGGCCAGGACGTCCTCGACAATCTCAACCCCAACTCGCTGGAGATCCTCTTGGGCGCCAAGCTGGAGCCCTCACTGGCCAACGCCAGGATTGGCGACCGCTTCCAGTTCGAGCGCGTGGGCTACTTCTGCGTCGATCGTGACTCCACGCCGGGCAATCCGGTCTTCAACCGCACCCTGCCGCTCAAAGACTCCTGGGCCAGGATCGAAAAGAAGGCCGGAGCGTAGACACCTGCGGTGGGGCAGGCACCTGCGGTGCGGCAGACGCTCGCTAATCGCTCGCATGGGCTGTTGTGCTTTCCGATGTGTCGGGTGCCCCACCTTCGCCAATTCGCGTTCCTTGCGAATTGGTCAAGGTGGGATAGGTTCATCTATCTATAGTTTTTTAGTTTTCTTCTAAAGGTTTTTGGCGGGTAGCGCTGGTTCTCAAAGCTGAAGTGAACTAAAACTGGGTGCCCCAGAGCCTGTCCTGAGCTTGCCGAAGGATCCCGCTTTTGGGACCTGGGAAAGCACAGACTCTTCCCTGGTAAACACGAACCCCTGAAAAACACCGGGTTTTGATAAAAGAAGGCGGTTCCCTGGCGATTTTGAGCCGAAACAGCGGCCTTTGATTGCGCTTCGATCTCCGCACCGGGACTTTGCGCGCCCGTTACTTCCCAATCACATCGACGGGCACGGTGATCGTGCGCGGCGGCATGCAGGCGTTCTGGTCGCAGGCCTGGTAGCGCAACTTGGCTTCCACCAAGTGGTCGCCCGGCGCGGCCACGATGCGCGCCTGGATCACGAACTCGCCGGTGTAAACGCTGAGCCTGGTCTTGGGATCGATGGGGAGGGTGAAGTCGCTTCCGGGCGGGTAGCTGGCCTCTGCCAGGCGCACGCCGGAACCCTCGGGAATGGAGAGCGCGGTGGGAATCAGATAGTCTTCCCTGGGCGTGTGGGAGTTGATGTGCAATCCCGGCGCGATGCGGAAGTGCAGCGCCACGGGACTGGGCTTGTCGGCCGGCACCGTGACCTGCTCGGGAAAGAGATATTCGACGGCCGAGGAACGCGCGATGGCACGGCTCGACTCCTCCGTTTGGCCCTGGGCCAGCAAAGGGACCATTCCCAGAAACAATGTTGCCGTGACGAGAATCCTGGAGTTCCTTGCAAGCATTTCTTCTCTACCCTCAATCCCCTTGGAGCAATTCGCTGACCTGCGGGTGCCCCACCCTCGCCGCGTCGTTGCTTTTGCGGCTAGGGTGGGCTAGCATGACGCTCGCATTCCAGAAACCCTGAAAATGCCTAGAACCTGTTGCACAATCAGTTTGGTGAGCTGAGGGAGACTCCCTCAGGGCCTAAAGCCCGCGGATTTCCTGCCCCTTAGCGGCACGGCTGAAGCCGTGCCCTTTCAAAGCGGGGCTATGAAACAGCTTCCAATCTGACTTACTTCGCTGTTCCCAGCGCCTTCTTGATCTTGGCTTCGATCTCGTCCTTCGAGGTCAATCCCAGTTGCGTGTCTACCACCGTGCCCTTGCGATCCACAAAGAACGAGGAGGGCAGCGAATCCAGCCCGCCGTAGGGGTGGCTGAGCGTGCCGCCGTCGATCAGCACCGGGTAGGGCATGTGCATTTGCTGGACAAAGCGGGCAATCTCCTTCTTTTCCACGCCCAGCTTCTCGGGGTCGTCGCGGTCCAGGTCGTCGGCGGAAATGCCCAGGACCTCAAAGCCCTGGGCCGCGTACTGATTGCGCAGCTCGATCAGCCAGGGAGTCTCGATCTTGCACGGGCCGCACCAGGTGGCCCAGAAGTTGATGAGCACCGCCTTGCCCTTGTAGCTGGCCAGCGAGACCTTCTTCCCGCTCAGGTCTTCCAGCGCAAAGTTGGGCGCGGGTTTGCCCTGGAGCGGAGAAAGATAGTGGGCCGCGCCGCTTGCCGCATCCACCACCAGTTCGCCCTGCGCTACGGTGGCCAGCAGCCGCTCGGCAGTCTGTTTGCGGTATTCGAAGTTGGCCCATCCGGCCCAGGCAAAGACGGCCAGGATGAAGAGAACGGCGGTGGAAACCAGGGTATTGCGCTTCACGGGGATTGACCTCTCGGCTTTATTGTACGAGGCGCCACCTGCGGTGGGGCCATTCGCCTTCGGCCGCGCTCCCAATGAGCGGTTGCCGTTTGAGGTCCCTGGTTTCCCACCCTTGCGACAGAAAAAAGTCGCAAGGATGGGGCACGGAGATGATTGCGGCTTCGAGCACGGCGTGCGTTGTTCCCCAGCCTCACAGCCAGTGCCCGCGCCTTTTTCCTAGGCGCGGAAGAGCCGAAGGCGTTTGGCCCCACCGCAGGTGGTAGGATCAGAAACCGATGAACCGTAATCGCGAAGATGACTGCCTGACGCCGGCGGCGCTGGTGCGCACCGAGGCGGCCGCGCTGGAAGCGCTGGCCAAACGCCTGGAAGGGTCGATGGCCGCGCCCTTTGGCCGGGCGGTGGAACTGATTCTGCACTGCGCCGAGGGCAACGGCCGCGTGGTGGTCACCGGCATGGGCAAGAGCGGCATTATTGCCCAGAAGATCGCCGCCACGCTCAGCTCCACCGGTTCGCCCGCCCTGTTTCTGCACCCCGCCGAGGCCGTCCACGGCGACCTGGGCGTGCTCATGCACGGCGATGTGGTGGTGGCGCTCTCCGCCAGCGGAGAAACCGAGGAGATTCTGCGCCTGCTGGCCACCCTGAAGCGCAAAGGCGACGGGCTGATCAGCCTCTGTTGCAATCTGGAGTCGACCCTGGCCCAGGCCAGCGACGTGGCTCTGGATTGCGGCGTGGAGCGCGAGGCCTGTGCGCTCAACCTTGCGCCCACCGCCTCCACCACCGCCATGCTGGCCCTGGGTGACGCGCTGGCCATTGCGGTCAGCCTGCGCAAGGGCTTCCGCGCGGAAGATTTTGCAGAGCTGCACCCCGGCGGCAAGCTGGGAAAGCAACTGGCCAAGGTCCGCGACCTGATGCACGCGGGTAGCGAGGTGCCGGTAGTGGCTCCCACCACCCCCATGACCGACGTGATCTACGAGATGTCCTCGAAAAAGATGGGCATGGCGACGGTGCAGGAGGAGGGCAGGCTCTGCGGCGTGATCAGTGACGGCGATCTGCGGCGCCTCCTGGAGCGCGAGGGCGGCGCGGCTCTGAGCCGCACGGCCGGCGAGGCCATGAACGCCCATCCCCGCACAATTGGCGCGGGAGAACTGGCCGCCAAGGCCCTGGCCATCCTGGAAGAACGCAAGATCACTTCGCTGGTGGTGGTCGACGCTGCCAACCGGGTTGAAGGTGTGCTGCATCTGCACGATCTGTGGGGCGTGGAGCTGATCTGAAGGCATGGAACCGCGCAGGAACGCGGTCCCCTGATCCCTGTTCTCTTTTCTCTGTCTTACGTGATGTCTTCGGTGTCGTAGACCGGCGCTCCCACGCGCTTTTTGGGCACGCCATGCACGGAAGACAGCAGGTCTTCCACCACGTCTTCCAGTTGGCGCTGGCTTTCGATCACCGCGCTCATGCTCTTCAGGTCTTCCGGTTCCTTGACGCGCTCGATCAGGGCCACGGCGTGGCACTGCGCCACATGATCCAAGTCGAGCCCCTCGGGGGTCTTGGCCTTGATGCTCACCTGGTCGATGTCGATGTTGAGCAGGTCGGCGACGCGGGCGCGCATCTCCGGGGCGATGGGGCCGATCTTGGGCGCGGCCAGGATCAGGGTGGTGTCCAGGTTCACAATGCGATAGCCGGCATGCTGCAGCTCTTCCAGGGCCAGGTTGAGGAAGATGGCCGAGTCGGCGTCTTTCCAGCGCGGGTCGCCGGGAGGGAAAAAGCTGCCAATGTCGCCGGCGGCAACGGCGCCCAGAAGGGCGTCGGTAATGGCGTGCAGCAGCACGTCGCCATCGGAGTGGCCGGCCAGGCCCTCCGGGTGGTCCAGCGTCAATCCGCCAATGCGCAGCGGCACGCCCGGTGTGAAGACGTGTGAGTCATAGCCAAATCCGATCCGTGTATCCATGGTTTCCGTGCCTGTCCTTAGACCCCGCCGGGGGGCGATCTTGGTGCTCGTCCCGCCGGACTCAGCGGGCGCGCTGGCGCAGGTAGAACTCGGCCAACTCCAGGTCGCCCGGCTGGGTAATCTTCAGATTAACCTGAGAACCGTGCACCACGGCTACGGGATGGCCGGCACGTTCGACGACGGAGGCTTCGTCGGTGCCCACAAAGCCGTCTTCAGTGGCCTCGGCAAAGGCGCGTTGCAGCAGGCCGTAGCGGAAGCCCTGCGGGGTCTGGGCCAGCACCACGAACTCGCGGGGGATGGTCGAAGTGATCAGGGCGCCGTGGGCGGTCCGCTCCACCTGCTTGATGGTGTCCACCGCCGGCAGCCCCACAATGGCCGCTCCGTGCTCGGCGACCGCATCGATGGTCCGGTCAATGGTGGCCGCGTCGATCAGCGGGCGTACCGCGTCGTGCACCAGCACAATGTCGTCCAGTTGGGCGGGCAGAGCGGCCAGCGCATTGGCCACCGACGTCTGCCGGTTGTCGCCGCCCTCCACCACCTGCACCTTGCCGGCCAAGCCGTATTCGGCGGCGTACTCGGCAATCTGGGCCTGCACGCGCTCCATCTCCGGCTTGCGCACGGCCACATAGATGGCCGTCACCCGCGGCACCGCCGCAAAGGCGCGCAACGAGTGAATCAGGATGGGGAGACCGTTGAGCGATAGAAACTGTTTAGGCTGAGCCCCGGCCATGCGGGTGCCCAGTCCTGCCGCGGGAAGAATCGCAAAGACTTGCATACCGGGTGGAGTATACAACGATGGGGCCTTGCCTGCACCAGAGGAACTGAGGTGCGAATGCCGGTCGAGATTCGTTGTCGACCACCCTTGCGACAGAAAGAAGTCGCACCGGTGGGGCATGAGGCTTTTGGCGGGAGCCGGTTTTGCGCGTAAGCAGGACGCAGGGGAGACGTTCCCCGGCAGGCTGCCGCATCGGCACCTTATCATTTTGGGATGCGCCGAACGCCGCCCGCACTGCTTCCTCTTGACACCACGCTGCTTAGGCCCGGCATGAGGCTGGCCGTGGGTCTCTCCGGCGGCGCGGACTCCGTGGCCCTGCTGCGCGCCCTGGCTGAGCGCAGCGGGGAACTGGGCCTGGTGGTGCACGCAGCCCACCTGCACCACGGCCTGCGCGGCGCCGAGGCCGACGCCGACCTGGCTTTCGCGCGCGCCCTGGCGGAGCAGTTGGGCCTGCCTTTCCATGAGGCCAAGGTTGACACCGCCGCCGAGGCGCGGGCCAACAGCGAACTGGGCAAATCCGGCGAATCCATCGAGGAGGCAGCCCGCCGCCTGCGTTACGGCTGGTTCCGGCAACTGCTGGCCGTGGGCGAGGTGGACGCCGTGGCCACCGCCCACACCCGTGACGACCAGGCCGAGACCGTGCTGGCCAAGTTTCTGCGCGGAGCCTGGACCGAAGGCCTCTCCGGCATCCACCCGGTGGTCGAGTTTGCCGAGGGCCGCATTCTGCGCCCGCTGCTGGGCGCTACCCGGATCGAAGTCGAGGCCTACCTGAAAGAACTCGGCCAAAGCTGGCGGGAGGACTCGTCGAACCGTCACCTGACCTTCACCCGCAACCGCATCCGCCACGAATTGCTGCCGCTGCTGGAGACCTGGAATCCGCAGATGCGCGAGCATCTGGCGCAGATGGCCGCATTGGCCCGCGACGAGGAAGCCTGGTGGCAGGCCGAACTGGCCCGGCTGCTGCCGCAACTGCTGCTGCCCGGCCGTCCGGTGCGCGGCGGGGGCCGTGCCGCCGCCGATGGCCTGGCGATCGATGTGGTCCGCCTGGCCGCGCTGGCCCCGGCCCTGCAACGCCGGCTGCTTCGCTCCGCTGCCGGGCAGTTGGGCGCAGCCCCCGATTTTGCCGCCACTGAGGCGCTGCACACCCTGGCGCTCGCCGGCCGGGCCGGCCAGAAGTGCGAACTGGAGGGCCTGCGCGCCGAGCGCACCCACCGCGAACTCCGCCTGGCCGCAGCCCTGCCCGTGGCGGCCGGAGAGGGCGCCGCCGAGCGCGTTCTCGAGTACCTGCTCCCCATTCCAGGCGAAATCGCGGCCCCGGTCTTTGGCCTGCGCCTGCGCGCCGAGCTTTCGCCGGCTGAAGGCCAGTTGCCGGCCAGCGGGCGGTCTGCGCGCTTGCGCAACTGGATACCGGGCGACCGGGTTCGTTTGCGCCACTCCGGCGGCCCGCGCAAGGTGAAGGAAGTGCTGGAGCGCCTGCGGGTTACGGGCACAGGCCGGGCGCTTTGGCCGGTGCTGGAACTGGACGGCCGCATCGTCTGGATGCGGGGCGTGGAATTGGAGCCGGAGCCGGGCATCGCCATCATTGCAACCCCTCTCGACGCCGGCGGTGCGGAGTCTTCGCCGGCCGGAACTTCCGGGGCGGAATGATCGTTGCGCCGCCGAGTCTGCCCTCGGGATTCTTGCCAGTTTTTCCTGGCTTCGGAGTACAATCGAAGATACTGCTCATCAGGCGGCGGGACACCCGTGTCTGCCGTCAGGGCGAGGTGTACTTTCTGTGACTTCAGCGAGTGTACCGGCGTCTAAAGGTGTGTAGGCGGTGACGGAGGTCCAGTTCGCGGCTTCTCCCCCGCCGGGAAAGAGGAATCCTGGTGAATTCGACCGTTAAAACGATCATGTTCTGGGTCTTCATCCTCATCTGCCTCATGCTCCTTTGGGGCGTGGTGCAGAGAGGCACAAGCATGGGCAAGGATACGGAGGTCCCTTACTCCGACCTGTTTGACAAGGTGCAAAACCAGCAGGTGCTCGATGCCGCCATCCAGGGCAACGAACTGCATGGCCACCTCAAGTCCTCGCCCAAGGATCAGTTCCACACCACGGTTCCTGCCAACTACGAAGATCTTGAGAAAGCGATGTTGGCCAACAAGGTCAACTTCTCCATCAAGGAGCCGCAGAACAGCATTCTGCTGCCGTTGCTCTTCAACGTCGGCCCGTTTGTGCTGCTGGGCGCCATCTGGTTCTTCATGCTGCGGCAAATGCAGTCGGGCGGAAACAAGGCGATGTCGTTCGGCAAGAGCCGCGCGCGCCTGCTCTCCATGCAGCAGAAGAAGATCACCTTCAAGGATGTGGCCGGTGTGGATGAGGCCAAGGAAGAGCTGAAGGAGATCATCGAGTACCTGCGCGAGCCGCAGAAGTTCCAGAAGCTGGGCGGCCGCATTCCCAAGGGCGTGCTGCTGGTGGGCCCTCCGGGAACCGGCAAGACCCTGCTGGCCCGTGCCGTGGCCGGCGAAGCCAACGTCCCGTTCTTCTCCATCTCCGGTTCGGACTTTGTGGAGATGTTCGTGGGCGTGGGCGCAAGCCGCGTGCGCGACCTCTTCGAGCAAGGCAAGAAGAACGCTCCCTGCATCATCTTCATCGATGAAATCGACGCCGTGGGCCGCCATCGTGGCGCTGGCCTGGGCGGCGGACACGATGAGCGCGAGCAGACGCTGAATCAGTTGCTGGTCGAAATGGACGGCTTTGAATCCAACGACGGCGTGATCCTGGTGGCTGCCACCAACCGTCCTGACGTACTGGACCCCGCGTTGCTGCGCCCCGGCCGCTTTGACCGCCGCGTGGTGGTGGGCCTGCCCGATGTGCGCGGCCGCGAAGAAATCCTGCGCGTACACGTCAAGAAGGTTCCCGTCTCCGACGACACCAACCTCAACGTCCTGGCTCGCGGAACACCGGGCTTCAGCGGCGCCGACCTGGCCAACATGGTCAATGAGGCTGCCCTGAGCGCGGCGCGCATGAACCGCAAGCAGGTCGTGATGTACGACTTTGAGCTGGCCAAGGACAAGGTCCTGATGGGCGCCGAGCGCAAGTCCATGCTGCTCACCGACGAGGAAAAGCGGGTCACCGCCTATCACGAGGCGGGGCATGCGCTGGTGTCGTTCATGCGCGAGCACTCCGACCCCATCCACAAGGTCACCATCATTCCCCGCGGCATGGCTTTGGGCGTCACCATTTATCTGCCCGACGATCGCCACAACTACACGCTCGGCTATCTGGCAACGCGGTTGGCCACGGCCTACGGCGGCCGTGTGGCTGAGGAGATCTTCCTCAACCAGATGTCCACCGGCGCCGGCAGCGACATTGAAAGCGCCACCGATCTGGCCCGGCGCATGGTCTGCGAGTACGGTATGAGCCGCCTCGGCCCGCTCACCTTCGGCAAGAAGGAGGAGCAGATCTTCCTTGGCCGCGAGATCGCGCAGCATCGCGACTTCAGCGAGGAGACGGCCCGGCAGATCGATCTCGAGGTTCGCCGCCTGATCGACGAAGCCTACCAGTCGGCGCACACCATTGTGGAGTCGCACGCGGACGCAATGCACCGCATCGCGGCGGCCCTGCTGGAGCGCGAGACCATCGACGCCGAAGAGGTGAAGATGCTGATCGAAGGAAGGGAACTGCCTCCGTTGCGCTCCGTTTTGGCCTCGCCCAGCGACAAGGGAAGTGGCGACCTGCTCCAGGTGCTCAAACCGGAAGGCACCCGCGGCGGTCCCAACTATCCCGAGGGCTCGCCTTCACCGGCATAACGCAACTTCCACATCGCTTCAAACAGAAAGGGCCACTCCATGCGAGTGGCCCTTCTTGCGTGTGCCTGATCTTGTGAGAGTGGTCCGCGGTGTTCAGTCCGCGACCATCCGTTCTCCCGGCAGGATGGGTCGCGTCCGCGGCAGCGCGCCGCGATGGGCTGCCAGCCCCATCATCAGCAGCACGCCCGCAAAGGCGCCCAGTTTCACCAGGCTGGCCGTGCGCGTCTCGGGCAGTGCCTTCCACAGCGCCAGCAGCAGCGTCTGTGCCGCCGTGACGGCCCAGACCGAGCCGTAGAAATAGCGCCGCTCCGTGCCTTCCCCTTTGGTCGAGGGGCCCACGCGGGGCAGTGCGCCGGCCGCGCCCAGCAGCAGAATCGCAATGAAGAGCGGGAGGTATGCGTAGCGATAGATCTGCCCCATGACCCACACGCCGGTGACGGCCGCAATCACCAGCCCGCTCAGGTTCAGCAGCGCAAAGTTCAGCACCGCGTTCCAGGCAAACGTGTAGCACACCCGCCGGTAGAGGGGATTGGGCTTGTCTTCATCAAAACGCAGGATGTAGGGTCCGGGTTCCACGCCCGGCAGGCGTCCGCGCAGGCCGGCGATGCCCGTTCCGGCCAGCACCAGCGCCAGCCAGGCCAGATTGATGCGCGTGAATCCATGCGCAAAGAGTGTGAAGGTCAACGGCCCCGGCGCCAGAAAAAACACCCAAATCCAAATGGGCCAGTGCGCCAGGCGGTAGAGGCGCGTGTTCCTCTCGCGCATCTTGCGCGCCTGGGCATATTCCACTTTTCCTGTGTATCGCATGCGCGGCAGTGTCGCAGAACTGCTGCGCATGCGTCAATTCGGAGCGCAACCACACTTGAGCCGAAGTTTGCGGCGCTTTCGCAATTCGAGCATTTTCACTGTTCTCGAAGTTCGGGCGTCGCGCCAGCGCACCCCAGCCGCAAAGGCAAAAGCGCGGCGCGGGTGGGGTGCCCCGTCACAGCGCTTTCATGCCGGCTCAGAAGATCTTGTAGCCGACGCCCACGCTGGCGCCGTAGGGGGAGAGCGAACTGCTCAACCACTTGGGCCACTGCTGGTATTCGACATCGATCGCGCGCAGAGTGAAGCGCTTGGTCAGCTTTACGTCCACACCGCCGCCATAGGCAATGTCGGTAAAGCGTCCCGTTGCATCGTTTTCTTCAAAATTCATTTTGCCGTAGCCGATCAGCGCCTTGGCGTAGGGCGTTGCCCGCCAGAAATGCGCATGAGGAATCGGCAGCCGCGGCCCGATCAGGTAGTTGTCCTGGTTGATATTCAGGTACTCGTTGTAGCGCAGCCAGCGGCCCTCGGCCTCGATCTGAATCCAGCGGGTGAACTTCACGTCTACGTAGGCGCCCACGCCCACCAGCGGATAGCTGCTGGTGGCAGCCACCCCTCCGCCCACGTAGTCCGGCTGAAAAACAGAACCCATGGCGCCAGCGGTTACTGAAAGCTGCCGGCCGGTGGCCGAGGGAACCACTTGCCCGTGTGCGGAAAAGCCTCCGGCGGCAAGCAGCAAACAGATCAAGCCAAAAACGTATCGTCTCATGAGCACAAATTACGTCCTATCCGTGGAGTCTTCACTACGGCGAGGCGGAAAACAACCCGACCCAGGAAGGGGCTCCACGGGCGCGCAGTGCGTATCCCTGGAGCCCCGGCAGGTACTATTGCGGCGGCGGCTGTGAGACACCGGTGCGCTGCTGATCCGCGTCGGTTCCGGTGGATTGCTGTGCTGCCGGCGCCGTCGCGGGAGTCTGCGGCTGATCGGTGGCGCCGGGTTGTGCGGCCGGGGCGGCGGTTCCTGGCGGCGGCGGCAACTCGCCTGTATCTGGCTGTGCGGCCGGGGCGCCCGTGTCCGGTTGCGCCGCTGGGGCGGCGGTTGCGGGCGACTCGGCGGGAGTAGCCGCGGGCGGCGGCGTCTGCAGCTTGGCGGCATCGTAGCGCTGCAGCTTGTAGAAGATCGGCGTCACCTCCAAGGGCATCTTGTCTCGCGCGTTCATGGGCGCGTACCGCTTGGCGTTGAGCATGTGCTCCGTGTCGTCCCAGGGATCGGTCTTGAGCCAGCTTCCCAGCGGCAGGGCCGCGATCTGCGTCAGGTCGTCCCAATTGAGCTTGGGCGCCATCCTCTCCAGGTCGGCCATCCACGGGGTTCCGTCCATCTTCAGCAGGGAATCGCCCAGCTTGGGCGTATTCAGGGCCTTCAGCACCTTTTCCCGGTCCACCAACCGCGCATAGTAGAGGCCGGCGTCGGGCAGTTTGTCCTTGTACATGGAGTTCTGCAGATACTCCATCGCCTTCTTGGCGGCTTCCGCATTGTCGTGGTCGGAGTGGTACATGTCGATGCGCTGGAAGGTCGACTCGTCGGGGAAGAGCAGCCGGTCGTTGAACGCGTAACGGGTGTCGATATGGTGGCCCATGGCGATATGCGCCAGTTCCATGGCCACCACCGAGGCAATCGCTTCCTCGTTGGGCAGGGTGTCGATGAGCCCCTTGCTGATCAGGATCGTGTTGCCCACCGTGGTGGCTTCGATGGTGGTGGAGATGAGAATGCGCGTATGAATCTGATCGGTGAACGCCAGGTTGTTGGGCACCACCAGGTTGACTACGATCTGGTCAAGGACCTTGTTCTCATAGCCCCCGGGAGTGAGGGGCGCCACCAGGCCGGCTTCCACCAGCCGGTCGATCACGTTGTTCTCCGCCTGCGTGATCCAGGCGCGCGTGGCCTGCAGCGGACCCACATCCTGCGAGTCGTCGCTCTTGTCCACGGCATCGTCCACCTTCACGCTCACGTTCTCGCTATCCTGGGTGGGCAGCTTGAGGGAGTAGCCCCAGAAGTGCGTCTGGGCCTTCAAGCCCACCGTCTTCTCGCCTTCCATGCGGGTTGTCTCTTCCACATAAACGGCCACTGGCAGCCAGATTCCGGGTTGCACGTTCATGCGCCAACTGTCGAAGTGGAAGTAGTACTTGGAGGAGTCCTCCGAGGTAGGGCCCGTATACGTGCCGTTGAAGCGGACCACATTGCCGTCCACATCCTCGATCCAGATGCGCCCATAGAAGCGGCCCATCCCCGAGACCTTGGGATGCACGTCGAAGACCCAGGTGCGCACCGATCCCAGAAACTCCCGGCGCACAAAGCTGAAGACGTAGTGCTGCTGGTCGAAGCCCGTGGGGTCCAGGAACATCATCTGCATGAAGCCGTTGGGAGAATAGGTAAACCGCTCCAGCCCCAGGGCCTTGGTCAGTCCGGTAATGGCCGCGAACGATCCCTTGAAGAACCCGTGCTTGGCCATCGACCGCGGCTCATAGGCCTTGTCGACAAAACTCTTGCCGAAGTCCACGCGGCTCAAAATGTACTGATCGTCGACCGGCACTTGATACAGCTTCACGTCGGGCCGAGTGTCTTGGATGTAAGTCTCCACCAGGGGCGTGCGCTGCTGAATGTTCTTGATCAGCACCTTTTCGCGGCCGATGGCCCTTTCCACAAGTGCGGCCTGTTCGGCGGTGAGTTGGTGCGCCTGTTCGTACTTCGGTTGCTTCTTTGCGTACGCGCAGGCCGCACCCAGGGTGAGGATCAGGAAGGTGAGGGAAATCTTCCGAAACGTCATGTCAAGCTCCTAGGGTCGGTTCTTCTCGTCTTCCTCTGCCCGCATGCACGCTCGGCATCGCGCGGCTGAGTACAGCCTTGATTCTGAGGGACAATATCGATGCTACGCTAACTGAAACGTGATGGTAATGTTGGTCGTCATATCGACCGCTTGTCCGTTGCGGGTGGCCGGGCGAAAGCGTATTTCCTCCGCTACCCTGCGGGCCTCTTCATCCAGGCCGTGGCCCAGGCCATGCACCACGCTCTGCACCACCACCCGGCCGGTGGCGGTGAACGTGACGCGCAAAACCACATCTCCCTGCACCCTCAACTGCTTGGCTTCGCTTGTGTACCGGATGGGCGGTTTGGAGAGCACCTCCAAATTGGTGGAGACCGTCGCAGTCTGCATCGGCATCGGCGTAGGCGCCGCGGTCATGCCCGGAATCCCCGCCGAAGCCACCCTGCCGTAGCTCCCCGGCGCCGTGCTGGTGGTTCCCGGAATCCCCGCCGAGGCCACTCTGCCCACCACGCCGGCATTCGACCCCGAGCGCGTCCCATTGCCAAAACCCGTGGAGCCTACCACGCCCCTGGGCGCAACCGCCGGGCCCCGCATGCCCCCGTAGGGGTTGCCGATGGCCGCAACGGTAGCTGGGCGCGTTGCGTTGGGATTCGGGGTGACGCCAAAAGTCTGGCCAAAATGCACCGGCGCTGTCGAGGGCCTGGCCTGCGGCACCTGTGCCGGCGCAGCCGCGGCCCACAGGGCCGCCTTGGGCTGTGGAGCCAGGATGACAGCTGCCTTGGGCGCCTTGATCGCCGGCATATTCACCTTGGCTTCGATCTGGATCGGCTTCAGGTCAGGCTTGGGCTCCGGGCGGGGCATGTTGATGCGCGGAGCGTCCAGCTTTACCTCGGGCGGCGGCTCGGGCGGCTTGATCTTGGGCGGTTCGGGCAGCTTCACTTTCTCAGGCGGCGGCGTGTTGGGAATAATCAGCTCCGTCTGCTCGTACTTGTGCTCCTCGATCACATTCTTGGCCGTCATCCCGACGATCAGGGCCGCGGCCAGAAGAATCCCGTTGATCACCATGCTTGTAATGAACGACGCGGCTCTGCCTTCCGGCTCGGGAAGCAAACCGAAGTTGGACCGTCCTGGGGAATAATTCACCGGCATGTTTTCAGTCCTCGTCTGCGCGCCTCGACTCGGCGCAGTAGCGCTTCAAAGCAGGCATCGCCGCAGGCCGAGGGTGGCTTTCCCAGCCAGCTTTCTGTTGGCCCATACGCTCTGCATCCCGGCGCGGCGCGCCGCATTCCGGGCTCCATGTAGCTGGCCGAGCGCATCGCCCGGCCGTCCGGTTCGATTGGCATTGCCAGAATGTGTACACAACTGGGGAAAAGGTCATGATTGTGTTCATGGTCTTCGCGGCTGGCCCATTGTTGCTGCTCTTGCGGCCAAACTGCTTCTTGCGATGTGCCCTGACCTACGGGTTATCGGTTGCAAAGTCCCTGGCGTTCAGGCTCTCCACTTTCTATCCAAAGCTCCGGCAAGAACAAGTCGTGCAGCTCTGCTGCGGGCGCCCTTTGCCCGGTTTGCATCTCCAAATACCAGAAATATCCCGCCCCTCGTGATTCTATCGGCAGGTTCGGAATGTATTGCGCGGCAAGGCATCTGCGCGGCGGCCTGCCGGATGGGAGAAATCGAACTGCCCCAACCATCCCATTGTAATAGACTCAAGGTAAACGAAAGCGTTCGCGAAAGGACATCTTTTTTGTGAAGATACTGGTTACAGGCGGTGCAGGGTACATCGGTGGTACAGTGGCGGGGCTGCTGGCGCAAAAGGGACATCAGGCGGTGGTGTATGACAATCTGAGTCACGGGCGGCGGGAGCTGTTGCCGGCGGGGGTAGATTTTGTTGAGGGCGAGTTGGCTGACCGGGCCGCGCTTGAAAACCTTTTCATCGCCGCCAAAAATCAAGGCCAACCCTTCGACGGCGTCCTCCACTTTGCCGCCTTCATCGAGGCCGGCGAGTCCATGGTCAAGCCGGAAGTCTTCTTCCGTAACAACACCGCCTCCACGCTTTCCCTGTTGGAGGCCATTCTGGCCCACGGACCCCGGCGCCTGGTCTTTTCCTCCACCGCCGCCGTCTATGGCGAGCCGGAAGTTGTGCCCATCCAGGAGGACGCGCGCCTTTTGCCGACAAACGCTTACGGCGAGTCCAAGCTCCTGGTGGAGCACATGCTCGCCTGGCTGAACCGCATTCACGGCTTGCGCTACGCCTCGCTGCGCTACTTCAACGTGGCCGGAGCCCCCGAGGGGCCCGATGGCGTCACCCGCGGCGAAGCCCACCAGCCCGAGTCCCACCTCATCCCGCTGGTGCTCGACGTGGCTCTGGGACGCCGCCAGTCGATCAAAATCTTCGGCGAGGACTATCCCACCCCGGACGGCACCTGCATCCGCGACTACATCCACGTCTCCGACCTGGCCGACGCCCACCTGCTGGCGCTCGACGCCCTGAACACCCACGAGCGCCTGATCTTCAACCTGGGCAATGGCAAGGGCTTCAGCGTCCGCGAGGTCATTGAGTCGGCCCGCCGCGTCACCGGCCATCCCATCCCGGCGGAGGTCTGCCCGCGCCGCGCCGGCGATCCGGCCTTCCTGATTGCCAGCTCGGAGAAAGCCATCCGCGAACTGGGCTGGAAGCCGAAGTACACCCAGCTGGACGACATTGTGCGCACGGCGTGGATTTGGCACCAGAAGCGGTACGCCAAGTAGGCTCGTGCGATTGTCGATTTGTCTGACGCAGACGCCCCAGGCCTTGGATTTGAGGCCTGGGAAATCACTTCCATAGCGGTGGATTTCATGAGTCAAGCGATTCGGTACAAAGGCTATGGTGGTTCCGTTGAGTTGAGCGCGGAGGATCACGTTCTCCATGGATCGCTACTGGGGATTCGCGACGCGGTTGCCTATGAAGGAGCGGATGCGGATAGTTTGGAAGCCAACTTCCGCGTTGCAGTGGATGAGTACCTTGCTTTCTGCACCGCGCAAGGCAAGACGCCGGATCGCCCGTTAGGCTCAGTTCCAACTGAGGATGCGATTTTCTAGGAAATTCCCAGGAGGGGTGCCATGGTCGATATTTCGGGGCTGTCGGCTCGACAATTGCTGAAACTGCACGCGGCCATTGAATGTCAACTTATCAAGCTGAAAATTATACGTACCGCTAACAATCCGACCGGGGACTTGGCGGAATATCTCTTTTGCATGGCATTTCCAGATTGGGTGCAGGAGGGCAACTCGCAGGCTCATTACGACGCTATTGGTCCGGCACCTGACAATTTAAATACCAAGGTTAAATACCAGATTAAGGGCCGACGATTAACCCATAATAAGTCCCGCCAATTGTCCGCTATTCGTGACCTCAAAGAAAAGCATTTCGATTTTCTCGCGGGAGTGTTGTTCAACGAGGATTACAGCGTTTCCAAAGCGATCCTCATTCCGCACGCTGTAGTGCTTAAGCTGGCCACACCAGATGAGCACGTCAACGGCCATCGATTCCTGCTACGTGACGACGTATGGGATGACAGATGGAAAGTTGAAGGTGTCGTCGACGTAACGGCGAAGCTTCAGTCGGTCTGGCAATAGCAAGTGCTTACCTGGCCCCTGAAGTCGCAGCGACTGTTCTTAAATTGGAGAAACTGTAACTACGCTTGTAGCTGTATTCGTGGTATTGTTTGGTTATGGAATTCGAGTGGGATTCGGCCAAGGCGGCTTTGAATCTTCGTAAGCATCGGGTTTCGTTTCCTTACGCCACCAGGGTTTTCCTGGATCCATATCGCCAGGAGCGGCTCGATACCCGTGACGAGTACGGCGAAGAACGCTGGACTGTGTTTGGCCGGGTTGACGAATGGATTCTGGTGGTCGTTTACACGATTCGTGGATCGAATATCCGGCTCATCTCCGCTCGGAAGGCAGACCGAAATGACTATGAAACCTACTGAGACCGTTTATTTCCATCTGGACCCGTCGAATCCTCCCACGATGACGGAGGAGGAGATGCAGGCGTTGCGCGATCTCAAGGACGAGGAGATCGACTACAGCGATATTCCGCCTCAACCCAGCACCGGCTGGCGGCGCGTCTCTGAACTGGTCCCGGCAGAAAACAAGCAGCAGATCACGTTGCGCCTCGATGCGGACGTGATCGCGTTTTTCCGCGGTACAGGACGGCGCTATCAAAGCCGGATCAATGCGGCGCTGCGGGATTACGTCAACTCGCAAAAGAAGGCCGTGTAGCAGGCAGACCCATCCCTCGCTTCTCCAGCCGCTGCAATCCGGAACCCGCCTGCCCCAGGCGTCGCTTTCCGCGCCACTTGCCGATCATGCCCTCATCCCGATAGAGTGTCTCCCACACGCTCTCTTTTTTGCGGTCACGCTTTCCCCGGCGTGCCGCACAATGCATCGGTTCTTTCTCCCCAAAGGACTTCTTATGAGCTCGTTGCCCGTTTCCCCGGTTCCGAACCAGGACATCGACTCCACCCTGCGCGAAAACCGCCTCTTTCCGCCGCCGCCGGAGTTCAGCGCCAAGGCCCACATCCAGAGCCTGGAACAATACGAAGCCCTCTACAAACAGTCCATCGACGATCCGGAGGCTTTCTGGGCCGGCGCCGCCGGGGACCTGCACTGGTTCAAGCCCTGGGACAAGGTGCTGGAGTGGGATTTGCCCTGGGCCAAGTGGTTTGTGGGCGGCAAGCTCAACCTCTGCTACAACTGCGTGGATCGCCACGCCCTGGGCGCGCGCCGCGACAAGACTGCGCTCATCTGGGAAGGCGAGCCGGGCGAGGTGCGGCGGCTCACCTATGCAGAACTGCACGTCGAGGTGCAGCGGTTTGCCAATGCCCTCAAGGCCCTGGGCATCCGCAAGGGCGACCGCGTAGCCGTCTACATGGGCATGACCCCGGAGCTGGCCATCGCTCTGCTGGCCTGCGCGCGCATCGGGGCCGTCCACTCGGTCATTTTTGGCGGGTTTGCCGCCAACGCCATCGCCGACCGCGTCAACGACTCGGCCTGCGTGGCCATCCTCACCCAGGACTCCAGCTACCGCCGCGGCAACGAGATCAAGCTCAAACAGACCGTGGACGAAGCCATGGCCGCCTGTCCCACCGTGCGGTATGTGGTGGTTCTGCGCCGCACCGGCAGCCCGGTGCAAATGATCTCGGGGCGCGACTGGTGGTGGCACGATCTGGTGGCCAACGCCCCCACCGAGTGCCCGCCGGCAGAGCTGGATTCCGAGGACCCGCTCTACATCCTTTACACCTCCGGCACCACCGGCAAGCCCAAGGGGCTGGTCCACACCACCGGCGGCTACTCCGTGCAGACCTACCTCACCAGCAAGTACGTCTTCGATCTGAGAGACGAGGACGTCTACTGGTGCACGGCAGACATTGGCTGGGTCACCGGGCATTCCTATGTCGTCTATGGGCCGTTGCAGAACGGCGCCACCGTGCTGATGTACGAAGGCGCGCCCAACTGGCCCGATTTCTCGCGCTTCTGGAAGATCGTGGATGACCATCAAGTCACGGTCTTCTACACCGCGCCCACCGCCATCCGCGCCTTCATCAAGTGGGGCGACCAGCACGTGGAAAAGCACAAGCTGGACTCGCTGCGCCTGCTGGGCACCGTCGGTGAGCCGATCAACCCCGAGGCCTGGATGTGGTACCGGGAGAAGATTGGCCACAATCGCTGCCCCATTGTGGATACCTGGTGGCAGACCGAGACCGGCGCCATTCTCATTGCGCCCATTCCCGGCGCCGTGCCCACCAAGCCGGGCTCGGCCACGCGGCCGTTTTTCGGCATCCAGCCGGAGGTGGTCAACAAGCAGGGCGAGCTGGTTCCCCCCGGTCATGGCGGCCTGCTGGTCATCCGCAAGCCCTGGCCCTCCATGGCCCGCACGGTCTATGGCGATCCCGAGCGCTTCAAGAAGACCTACTGGAGCGACGTGCCCGGCAGCTACTTCACCGGGGACGGCGCCCGCATGGATGCCGACGGCTATTTCTGGCTCATGGGCCGGGTGGACGACGTGATCAACGTCAGCGGCCACCGCCTCGGCACCATGGAGGTCGAGTCGGCCCTGGTGGCTCATCCCAAGGTGGCCGAGGCCGCCGTGGTGGGCCGTCCCGACGCGCTGAAGGGGCAGGCCATCTCCGCCTTTGTCTCGCTGGAAAGCGGCCACCAGCCCAGCAACGAACTGAAGGACGAGTTGCGCAAGTGGGTCTCAAAAGAGATCGGCTCCCTGGCCCGCCCCGACGACATCCGCTTTACCGAGGCCCTGCCCAAAACCCGCTCCGGCAAGATCATGCGCCGCCTGCTGAGGGAACTGGCCACCCACGGCGAAATCCAGGGAGACACCACCACCCTGGAAGACTTTACCGTGATAGCGAAGCTGAGGGAGGCGGAGGAAGGGTAGGATTCATGCCAGCCCACCCTAGCCGCAAGAACAGGAACGCGGCGAGAGCCTGCCCTGAGCGCAGCCGAAGGGGTGGGGCACCCAGGGATGTGCGGAGGCGAAGATGCGGCGTTTGCGCTATGGCGTGGCCGTGAGCCTGGACGGCTTTATTGCCGGACCCAGCGGCGAGTACGACTGGATTGTCTCCGATCCAGCAATCGATTTTGCCGCCATGTTTGCTCAGTACGACACCTTGCTGATGGGGCGGCGAACCTTTGAGGTTGCCAGCGTCAGGGCGGCGCAGTGGCCCGATCTTGGCCACCGGTGGATCGTGGTGTCGCGCACTCTGAGGCCGGAAGAACACCCCGGCGTCACGATTCTGAGCAGCAACGTTCCCGAACAGGTGACCGCCTTGAAGGCCCTTCCGGGCAAGGACATCTGGCTGATGGGTGGCGGCGTGCTCTTCCGCAACCTGCTCGATGCCGGCCTTGTGGATGCTGTCGAGCTTGCCCTGATGCCGGTGATGCTGGGCAGCGGGACCCCGCTTTTGCCGGAGGGACGGCGCCGGCGGCTTCATCTCAAGGAGAGCAAGGCCTTGCCCAGCGGCATCCTGATGCTCTCCTATTCCGTTGTGCCAGAAGCAGAGGCAGGCTGAAGCTGCAACACGCCCTTTGCGCAGAAGCGGCTCTCCCGGCCTCCTGGGCGCAAAAACAGAAAGCGGCGGAATCAATGATTCCGCCGCTTCGCGTCAAACCGCCAGAGCTTTCTTCAGCCGCTCAGAACTTGTACACCACGCCGAGGGTGGCGCGCGAGTTCCTGTGCTCGTGCGGCGAGTATCCCAAGGCCGCGGTATTTCCGCTCAGCGAAAACGACGAGGCTATGTCGTCGCCGCTGGCGCGAATCGCCAGGCGGGGACTCAGTTTGTAATCCAGGCCGCCGCCTATTCCGCCCGCAAACGAGATGTTGGGGGTCATGCTCTCCCCGCCGGTGTGCTCGCCGCCCAGCAGCACGTGCAAGAACCCGCTGGTGCGCCCATACAGGTTGGCGTGCACCACGGGTCCAAACAGAACCGCCTGCACCGAAGGGCTCCCCGGATTTCCGGTTTCGATGGCGTACTTGTATTCCGCTCCGTCCGCGGTGACGCCGAAGTATTTGCCGAAATCGCGGGTCACCGACACGTTCACGCCCTGCAGGCCGCTGCGCGACTGGTTCACCTGGTTCAGGCTGGTGTAGCCGTAGCCCGCGAAGACCTCGTACTTGTAGGAGACTTCACCCCGCTCGGCGGGGGCAGCGGCTGGGGCAACCTGGCAAGTGGCCGCCAGGGGCAGAAGCGCGGCCGGAATCACGGCCAGAATCGAAAGCAAAAACGTCCTCTTCAACTTGAAACTCCTCAATACCGTGCTGGGGCTACTCTGCCGCTCCAGGGATTTCCCTTGAAGCCGGCGCCGTGACTGTGATTCGGTACCTTCATAGACTACCCTCTCCACCCCGGTTCGATGAAGCGCTGTGATTGATCCGGCCCATACCGATCTGGAAAGCTGGGTCTTGTGTCGTATTCCAAAGGGCCGGATCAATCGTGCGATTGCGCCGGCACCGCCTGGGAGAGAGGTAGCAGCTTGCCTGACCTCTCCGTTACTGTGACGGGGATTCCGCCGGGAAGAAAGCGGCCAATCACCTCGGGCCGGGACCACTCCAACCCCCAGCCGTCCTCGATGGCCACCACGGTGTACTGGCCGGGGACCGCATCGCGTAGCGAAAAGCTGCCGTCGGAGTCGGACTGGTCGCGGCGGAACAGATCCAGGTTGGCGGCGGGGTTGCGCGGAACCAGCACCACCATGACGCCAGCCAGTCCCTTGCCGTTCTTCTGCACATGGCCCTGGATGCTTGTCTCTCCCGGCATCACCGTGGCCGTCAGCTCCAGCGGCCGCTCCGCCACCGTCACCAGGTTCCCGGCGTAGGCTTTGCCGCCCACATTGGTTGATACCACCTGCAGCGGCTGGCCGAAGCCGTTGACCCACAGCTCCCACAGGCCCGCCGGCATCGCGGCAAAACTGAACTCGCCCCGGTTGCCGGGCGCAAAAAGCGCCTCCGTCCGATGCGCCCGGTCGTGCCAAAGCAGGGTTACGGCTGTTCCCTCCGGCAATGGCGCGCCCGAGGCGGTCCGCAGCGTTCCATGCACGGCCACGGTGGGCGTGCCGGCATTGGGATCGATCTGCTGGCTGGTGGCGGCGTCCAGCTCTGCCACTCGCGGCGGATCGCCCTGCGCCAGCTCATAGTGGCCCGGCGCCACGCCGGTAAACTCCACCGAACCGGCCTGTGCCTGAAAAGGATTCCCCATGCTTACCGCTGAAAGCTGCGTGCCGAAGATCGACTGCCGCAGCTCCGGCCGGGCCACCGATCCCTCCTGGCCGCGGGGAGTCTGCACCCGCAGATGCAAGGCGGGAACCGCATGCAGGGCAATCGCGATCTGCTCGTGGCTGCCTCCGGCGAGCAGGATCGGCGTGGCCGCGGCCTCATCCGTCACGCCGTCAAAGAGCGTTACCGGGTAGGCCACGTCCAGCGCGTTGCCCCCTTCACCGTCCGCCTTTTGCGCAAACTTATGGGTCGCATACCACGGCTGCGCCGTCACCGCGACAAAGTACTCCCCTGGCGCAAGGTTGCTGAATTCCCCTGTCCCCTCGTCGTCGCTGGCGGTTTGCCCGGCCTCGACGATTCGTTCGCCCAGCCCGTGGTCGCGGGGCCGCATGAAAAGCAGAATTCGCGCGTTCTCCACCCCTTCGCCGCCGTCGTCGGTCACCGTCACACGCAACTCGGCGCCAGGCGTCAGGTGGAACGTCAGGTTGTCCGTCTCCTGCCCTGGGCCGGTCACAATGGCGCTGCTGAACTCATCGTGCTCGTCGAAGAAGGCGGTGCGGTAGCCGCGCTTGGCGGCCGTCAACTGGTACTTGGCCGCGGGCAGCCCTGGCAGCGCAAAATGTCCCTCGCTGTCGGTGGAAACCGACAGCAGCGTATGGCTGGTCGCCTCGGAGAGCAAAGCCACCGTGGCCTGCCGCACCACCTCTCCGGTCACGGTATTCACCACTTTCCCGGCAATGCGGTAGGAACCTGCGACGCCCGGAGTTTGTGTCCATGCCGGAGTCAGCGCTCCCAGCAGCAGTAGAAGGCAGACGAAAACGAGGGAAGCTGCTGAGCCACAGACTCCACCAGGAAATGCGATTGCTTTGAAAGGGCACGGCTTCAGCCGTGCCACCAGATGGCCAATAAGAGGACCGGGCTTCAGCCCCTGAGGGAATCTGTTCTCTCCCGTGCGCATTCCTTCGGCGGCGAAACAGGCTGCGGAAAAACCGTGAATGAACGGCGAACGGCGTGAAAAGCATTCCTCAGGGGCTAAGGCCCGACCTTTATTTTGTGCGACTTGCGGCACGACTGAAGTCGTGCCCTGACGCTTCTTGCCCCATCGAGCGAGTTTTTCCGCAGCTTGTAAAGCCGCGTTCGCTATGGGCATTTCTGCGGCACGGCGCCCAGAGGGTACCCGGCCATGCCTTCTCAAAACCTGGGCGAGCGAGAAAGTGCTGTTCGAGAGAGGCTTCATCACCGTTCCGGAACCTCCAGCAAAAGATTCTCCGTGCCTCCTGGCGTCAGCGTCACCGCCTGCCCGCCTGTGGGCAGTTGCGCCAGGGCCGCCGGGTTGCGGTACTCCAACTCCCGTGGCGAGGCAAAGGTGTAGACGTGGTAATTGCCCGGCGTGAGCGCCTCCAGCGTTACGACGCCGCCCGACGTGGGCCGCACGGTCGCCCCTTGTACTTGTTCCGTGGTATCGAAATCCGGGACCACGTAAACGATATAGACCGGCTCAATGCCCGGAGTCAGGGCCGCCACGGACGAGGGCAGGCTCAGGGTCAGCCGCGCGCAGTCGTCGCGCAGCGTGAACTCCATGGGAGTTGGCGAGCCGGTAAAGCTCAGCACCAGCGGCTCCCGCGCCAGATTGAGCCCGTTGGCGTCGAAGGTCCCGGCGCAGAGCCCCTTGCCATACACCAGCGTATACACCCAGTAGGAAAAAGGCGGCGCCAGCATCAGGTCGAAGGCGTCCGGTCCGGCGTTTACCGCGGTCTTTTCCTCGCCTGCCTGCATCCGGTACTCCCCGGCGTATCCCAGGGAAACCCGCAGCGCCACGCCCAGCTCTGGCGCAGGAAAGGCGTTGCCTTGCCCGGAAGACAAGCCTCGCTGTGCGCGCAGGCGGAGCAGGGAACTGTGCGGCGTGAACAGCGGAATCTGCAGGTTCCTCACTGCCTGGCCGGCGACAGAGAACTGGGTTGAACCCACCAGGTAATTGGGATGCGGAGAGCCCTGCGCCGGGTCGGCTTCAGCCGGGACGCCGCCCAGAGAATTGCCCCGGACCACGACCGCCAAGGTGTAGGTTCCGTCCGGCAGCGTGGCCTGCACCGTGCGCGTGGCGTCGTCATAGTGGGCGTCGTAGGGCAGGTAGTGGTTCTCGGTGTCCAGCAGTTGGGGCGCGGGGAACGCGCCGGCATTTTCCCCCGCGGAGCCGGCGCCCAGCGAGAGGCTGCCTCCGACTGGCGGCAGAATTGCGGCCGTTACGGTGTGGAAGGGCTCCAGCGTCAGGGTCAGGTTGGCTTGCGCCTGGTCGCCCGCCGTGAGCCGGATGCGCGCCGCGCCCGCCAGTTCCCGCGCGTCCGGATAAAACACCGCGGGGTAGCCGTTCTGCGCAACGCTGCCCCCGCTTCCCGGTTCCACCAGCGTTGTGGCCGGAGCGCTCTCCAGCAAGGGGTCGTTGTACAGCGCATACACGCCGCCGGGCAGCCCGCCAAAGCGGTAGTTCCCCTGGCTGTCGGTGCGCACGAACCGGTCTTCTCCCCAGACCGCCCGGCCATGTGCAATGGACTGCCGCAGCAGCCGCACCACGATGCCTTCGGCCGGGTCGCCGGTGGACAGCTCTACCTGGCCGCGAATGGAAGACAAGGGCGTCAGCCTGAAGGTCAAGCCGGGCATTTCCGCCGCCACCAGCACGTTATGCTCGGCGCCCTGCATCTCGCCCGCTTCCGCCATGGCGTCAGGATCGCGAAAACCCGGCTTGAGAATCTGGAAGATTTGCGGGCCCGCGGGCACGCCGTCCAACTCGAACCGTCCCTCGCCGTCGGACAAAGCGCCGTTCGCGGCATCGCCTTCAATCCGCACCAGCGCCCGCGCCAGCGGCTGCCCGTTGGCGCTGTTCAGCACCACCCCATGAACCGCCGCCAGGGGGCCCGCTGCCGCCCTTGCCGGCGTGCTGTCTTCCGGCTGCTGCGCCGCCAGCAAAGCCGGAGCCAGCAGAAACAGCGCGAACCCCATGCACAAAATCCGCTTCAAAGATATCTCCTGAGAGCCATGCTTGCTGCCTGCCATGCCTTGGGTTCTTTTCCGGTTCACCCATTATTGTGACGGGTCCAGGCCGGGAAGGGAATCCGCGCCGGGCAGAAAGCTCGCTCGGGCGGTCGGGTTATGGAATTCGTGGTTGGGCGCAGTCCGTTGAGGCCCTGCTCATCCACAACCGGCGCCCTTGTGGTAGAGTGTCTCCCCGTAAGGAGAGAGAATATGCGGCAAGCAGTCAGGTTAATGATAGTTTGCGCCCTGATCCTGTTACCGGAAATTTCCATGGCAGGGGAGCGCTTTGACGGCAACTGGCTTACCAAGCTTACCTGCCCTGCAAAAGGCAACACAGAGGGTTACACCTGGCAGTTTGCCAGCGTCATCCAGAACAGCAATTTTCGCGGCGAGCGCGGCACCGCCGGGGAACCCGGCTACCTGCTGATCGAAGGCAAGATCGCGCAGGACGGCAGTGCCAAGCTCACTGCCAATGGGATTGTCGCTTCCAGGAAATATGCCCGTGGAGTCCTGGCTCACCAAGGCGAGAGTTATAGATACGACATCAAGGCCCAATTCAAAGAGACAGAAGGCACAGGCGCCAGGAACGAAGGTCTGGGCATTGTGGGCCGCCCCTGCACCTTCGACTTTTTGAAGCAGCAGGACACCGGCCAGGCGGCTGGGCACTAAGTTTCTGACCGCGTGATTTCATGCGTTGAGACGGGGTTCTGTGGTATCCCACCCTAGCCGCAAGAACAAAAACGCGGCGAGGGTGGGGCCCCCAGCGTTGGTGCAAGTTGAAGCGGTCAGAGACTGGGCGGCAGATCCTCGTCGATCCAGTTGTTTTCTCCGCTTTCAGAGTGGTATGCTTCGTCACCCCCGAGGAGGGCGGTCAAATGAATGGGCAATGTCTCAAATGTGGAGAGGGCGTTGTTTCGCCCTGGCTCTACTGCCCCCATTGCGGGGCCGCAATTCCCCCGGAAATCCAGCCCCAGGCCTCCGCGGAAACCCAGCCGCAGGCCTCTCCGCCAGAGGCTAAAAAGACTCCCGTGCAAGGCGCATTTGGCGGATTGCTGTTCGGCATGCTCGCCGTGCCCATCCTCGTCATTGTAGGGACATTGCTTTGCCTGACGGGACTGGGTGCAATTCTCGGCATTCCGATGATTCTGGCGGCTGTGCTCGCGCCCCTGCTGGGGCCACTTATCGGGATCGGCGCGCTCAAAGGGAAATGTCCCTGGTGCGGGACCGCGGTCAGCAGCGTTGTCAACGTGCCGGGGTTCCACTGCCACGCGTGCAAAAAGAGGATCGCCATCGAGAAACGAAGGTTTGTCAAAGGCGAGTGATCAGGTTGCCTGCTGAGGGCTCGCCGGCGCCGCCGGCAGCGTGAACAGGAAGCGGCTGCCCTTGCCGGGCTCGCTCTCGGCCCAGATGCGGCCTCCGTGCTGCTCCACCATGCTGCGGCAAAGCGCCAGGCCCAGGCCGGTGCCGCCCAGCGCGCGGGAGTCCGAGGCGTCCCCCTGCTGGAAGCGCTCGAAGATCCGTTCCAGCTTCTCCGGGGCAATGCCGCGCCCCTGGTCCTCGACCGCGAAACAGACCTCATTGGAGCCGGAAGCGCCGGCGCTGACGGGCTGCGCCGTCAGGCGAATCTGGGTTTGCGGCGGCGAGAACTTGAGGGCGTTGCTCGCCAGTTCGTTCAGTACCTGCAGGATGCGCTCCGTATCGGCAAGGACCGTGACCGGGGCGGCGTCGATGCGGAAGCTGATGCGCGCCTGGGTGGCTGCGTTGTGCGCCACATCCGCGGCGCGGCGCAGCAGGTCGACGGCCTCCACCGGCTCGCGCTGCAACGGAAGCTTGCCCTTTTCCACGCTGTCGAAGTCCAGAATGTCGTTGACCAGCCGCACCAGCCGGTCGCAGTTGCCAATGGCCATCTCCACCATCTGGTGCTGCTTTTCCGGCCGCTTGTCCAGCGAGCCGGAGGCGATCAGCCCCAGCGAGGCGCGCAGCGACGTGAGCGGGGTGCGCAGCTCGTGGCTCACCGTGGAAATGAATTCGTCCTTCATCCTCTCCAGCCGCCGCCGTTCGGAGACGTCCTGGAAAGCGACCACCATGCCGGAGATCTGCCCATCCTCGATGAGCGGGCTGGCGCTGTACTCCACCGGAATCGGGGTGCCGTTCTTGCGCCAGAAGACCTCGTCCCGCATGCGAATGGACTCGTGCCGGCGCATGCTCTGCAAAATCGGGCTGGTGCTCTTGGAGTAGGGGGTGCCGTCGGCATGGGTATGGTGGAGCGTGTCGTGCAGGTCGCGCCCGGTGAGTTCCTCCGGGGTGTAGCCCACGGCGCGCGCGCCCGCCTGGTTGATAAAGGTCAGCCGTCCATCCAGGTCGATGCCGCAGATGCCGTCGCCCACCGACTCGAGGATCAGCTCGCGCTGCCGCGTGGCCAGATGCAGCGCCTGCTCGGCCTCGTGCTGCTCGGTCACGTCGATACCGTGATTGAGGATGAAGGGCTGTTCGCCGGGCAGCTCCATGCGCCGGCTGCGGAACGCGATCCGCCGGTAGACGCCGTCGCTGCGCCGCAAGGGCAGCGCACCCTGCCACTCCTCCCTGGTTTGCAGTGTGTGCAGGCAATCCTGGAAGGTTGCCATGCCCCCCGCATCCAAGAGCTCGTTGAGGGAGCGCCCCGTCAAAGCCTCGGCGCGATAGCCCAGGGTCTCCGCGGTGAACGCGTTCAGCGAGGTCAGCCGGCCCTCCATCGTGCACGTAAAGACGAAGCCCAGGCTGTTTTCCACCACCTGCCGGTAGCGCGTTTCGCTGGACAAGAGCGCCATTTCCACCTGGCGCTGGTCGGTCACATCCTGGCCGCTGATGATCAGGTACTGGATTTCGTCATTGGGGCCCTTCAGGGGCCGCAGGGTCCAACTGATGCGCCGCGTTTGGCCGCCACTCACCCGCCATGCCGTTTCATGCGGGCCGGAGATTTGCCCCATCGCCGCCTCGCGCAGCTTGCCCGCCGCCCAGGCCCGGTGATCCGCTTCCAGAACTTCGTCCACAAACGGCCGGCCCACCGCGTCGGCCAGGTTCAGCCCGGTCAATTGCGTGCAAGCGTTATTCAGCCGCACCATGCGCCCGGCCGTGTCCAGCACCGCGACCAGCGCGGGGACCGAGTCCAGCGTGGCGGCCACAAAGCAGCGCTCGATGGCCAGCGCCCGCTCGGTCCGCTGCCGGGCCCGCAGCGCCTGTTCCTGGGAACGGATGCGGCCGTAGAGTTCCAGCCGGGTGACCGCCTGGCGGCCCAGAATCTCCAGCAGGGTCAGATGTTCCGCATTGAACCGGTTCGGCCCCCTGGCCAGAATCGCCATGGTGCCCACAATCTGCTGCGCGCTGGTAATCAGCGGCGTTCCCGCATAGGAGCGGCAGGGCATGCCGCCCGCCAGTTCAATCCCCTCAGGAGGGAAACGCGGATCTTGTCCGGCATCCGGAATCAGCAGCGGCTCGCCCTTCTCCAGCAGCCATTGGCAGGCGGTGGAGGCGCGCGGCTGCTCGTGCGCCATGAAGCCGGAGCGCGATTTGAACCACAGGCGGTTGAAGTCCATCCAGCCCGTATAGGCGTAATCCGCGCGGCACAGCGCCGCCGCGAGTTCGGTCAACTCGTCCAGCGCAGGGTCCGGATTCCGGTCAAAGACATCGAGTTCCGACCGGGAACCCATCCTCTGGTACTCCTCGAGATGTTGACCCTGGATTGCGCTCATCGGCCACCGACACCTATCCGCCAGTATCCGGCAAATCGCGCCGGTTGACTCTGACACAAAGAGGGGAGTCGGGGCCCAAATAAACTACAACCTAAGTAATCATCCTATGCGGCAATTGGTGTGTTTATAGGTTACTAAAGGAACCGTCTTTCGTTAGCCACGGGGCTCCACGCCAAAGGGCAATCGCATGGACGTTTGTTGTTTCCGAAGTTGATTCTCTTTCCTGCTGAAACGGAGGTTATTTTGCCCTGCTCCCGGAGGGAGCGCTCGAAAATAGCCCACGGTGGGGCGTAGCGCAACCGTGGGAACGGGGCCGATTGAAACTCCTCCGCCCCGTAGGGCCGGATCGAAATTCCTCAACCAACCCAGAATCTGCTCATGCGATTGCCCTGCTTTCCGGCGGGAGGCGGTGAGAATAGCCCAGGCGAGATCGTGGGAATCCTCTTCAGAAAGAGGAACCCGCCCCGGCGGGGGCGGATCGAATCCCGGTTTTGCGCGGCTTCTCAGTTGCCGGCAGGCAGGCGGCAGCAGTCGCCGGCGCTGGCCGGCTCATTGGCGCCGGCGTCCAGAACCACTTTCCAGTTGCCGTCCGGCTGCTTCCGCCAGATGGTCATGTAGCGGCCGCTGGTCACCACCGGATTGCCGTTGGCGTCTTTGCTGTGACCTTCAAAGTGGCCCCAGGTGTAGCCCATGTCGCCGGAGGGTCCCATGGTGGCATCGGTGGGGGTCCAGGTCAGCTGGTAGTTCTTGGGCGACCAGTTGGCGGACTTGGCGATGGCTACCCGGCCCACCACCGGCGCCTGGCCGTTGCCCAGCGCTACCCCGTCCTCGGCAAACCACTCCGCAAACGCCGCGCCGCCCCGCTCCAGTACATCCTTGGCAAAGCGCGCCTCCAGGTCGAAGAGCAGCATCTTGCCCGGCTTGACTGTCGGATCGGTCAGCGGGTTGGGCGCGGTCGCGGTCATGCTGCCCGGCTCCGGCATCTGCCCGCTGAGGGGCGCAGCCGCACCCCACACCATGATCGACAACCCCAAAAGAATCGCTTTCGGCTTCATGCGCACCGTACCGTCCTCCTGGCTTTCTTCTCATCGCCATCCTATCAATGCCGCCTGCCGCGCGCGCTTTCCGGCCACAGGGAAACATTCCAGGCCGGTGAAGCGACGGGTTGGTATACTTGGGGATGTTGTGTTTGCGTGGCTTGCGTTAAGCTGAATGCGCGCGCATGGCAGGTTTTTCTGGCCGTCCGGCTTGGGGCCTGACGGAGGTTCGGCGTTTACCGGGTCGCCCAGGCGGCCGGGTTCTACGCGTGCGGAGGGGTGAAATCTGCCGTCCGCGCTAAACTCCAGGACCTTGCCGCCTCGCCGTGCAAAAGGCGCATTTTTCTTGGATCCCCGGCCTTTTTTCGGGAGAAGGAAATACATGGCATCACTGCTGGAGACCATCCACTCGCCCGCCGATCTGAAGCGCATGAACCTCGCGCAGATGACCGAGCTGGCGGAGGAGATCCGCGAGTTCCTGATTCAGACGCTGGCCAAGACCGGCGGCCACCTGGGCCCCAACCTGGGGGTGGTCGAGCTCACCATGGCGCTGCACACGGTTTTCGATACCCCGCAGGACAAGATCCTATTCGACGTCAGCCATCAGTCCTATATCCACAAGATCCTTACCGGGCGGCTGGACAGGTTTGAGACCATTCGCCAGCCCGGCGGCTTGAACGGCTTCATGCTGCGCACCGAGAGCGAGCACGATGCTTTCGGCGCCGGTCACGCCGGCACCGCCCTCTCCGCGGCCCTGGGCATAGCCGTGGCCCGCGACCTGGCCGGCGGCAAGGAACATGTGATCGCCGTGGCCGGTGACGCCGCCTTCACCAACGGCATTTCCTTTGAGGCGCTCAACAACATCGCCGAGCAGACCAACCGCCTGATCGTTGTACTCAATGACAATGAGTGGTCCATCGACCGCAACGTGGGCGCCATCGCCGGCTATTTCCATCGCATTGTCACCAACGAGCGCTACAAGAATCTGCACGACTCGGCCCACCGCATCATCGAAAAGCTGGGCGGCAAGACCGCGGTCACCGTGGCGCGCAAGGCTGAAGAGGCCGCCAAGAGCATGCTCTGGCCCTCCATCCTCTTCGAGGAGTTCGGCCTGCAGTACTTTGGCCCCATCGACGGCCACAACCTGCACTTGCTGATCGAGACCTTCAAGTTCCTCAAGACCTTGAACCGCCCCGTGCTGCTGCACGTGCTTACCCAGAAGGGCCGCGGCTTTCAGCCGGCGCTGGACAAGCAGAAGAAGTTCCATGGCCTGGGGCCGTACGATCCCGAGACGGGCAAGACCGAGCCCGCCGGCCGGCCCAGCTACTCCGAAGTCTTTGCCAATACCCTGGTTCACCTTGCCGGCCAGAATGACCGCATCGTGGCCATCACCGCGGCCATGCCCAGCGGAACCGGCCTGGATCTCTTCCGGCCTCACTTTCCGGCGCGCTACTTTGACGTGGGCATTGCCGAAGAGCACGCGGTGGTCTTCGCCGCCGGCATGGCTACCATGGGCTATCGTCCGGTCTGCGCCATCTACTCCACCTTCCTGCAGCGGGCCTTCGACCCCATCGTCCACGATGTCTGCCTGCAAAAGCTGCCCGTGGTCTTCTGCATGGATCGCGCCGGACTTTCCGGCGACGACGGTCCCACCCATCACGGACTTTTTGACATCGGTTACCTGCGCGGAATTCCTGAAATCGTGCTGATGGCCCCCAAGAACGAGGACGAACTGGCCGACATGATGAAGACCGCCCTCCAGCTTCCGGGGCCCAGCGCCATCCGCTATCCGCGCGGCGCAGTGGCCGGCGTGGCCCGCAAGCCCGAGCCCGAGGTAATCCCGGTGGGCAAGGCCGAGGTGCTGCAAGACGGTTCCGATGTGGTCATCCTGGGCCTGGGCCCCATGATCTCCATGGCCCAGGAGCTGGCCGGCCGCCTGGAGTGCGACGGTTACTCCGCCGCAGTCGTCAATCCCCGCTTCGTCAAGCCCCTGGACCGCGAGATGCTCGAACTCTACGCTGGCCGAGTGGCGGCCTTTGTCACCTTCGAGGACCACGTCAGGATGGGAGGCTTCGGCTCAGCAGTGGCCGAGGCCTTGCAGGAGATGGGCAGCCTGGTGCCTGTGGTGCGCATCGGCTGGCCCGACCATTTCATCGAGCACGGCAAGGTGGACGACCTGCGTGCAAAATACGGATTGACCGTGGATGCGGCTTTGGCCCAGGTTTTGCCCTTGCTGGCGCGCCGCCATCGTCCCGCACTCGTGGCCAGCTAGAATCCTCATGTCTTTCTCCGTTCAGGGGGTATCAAGTCAGGGACCTGTTTCTCCTCGGGAAAAACGGCAGCGCCCGGCATATGCCTTTGGTCACAAAACCGGCGCCCTTTCGTGCAGTCAGGTAAAACGTTTAATCTCTCGCACGAGGCCGCCGTGCGACAATCCTCAAAAGACCGGCTTCCTTATGCGAATGTTTCGAACGGTTCTGGCGGGAATGGGTGCAGCGGCCCTGGCCGGTGTGCTGGCCTGTGCGCAAACACCTCCCCCATTCACTTTCAAGGCTCAAGCGTCGCCTGCACTGGTTCTGGCCGGCGGCACCGTGGTGGACGTGACGGCCTGGGGCCACTCGGCCAAGGACCTGCCCGACGCCATCGTCGTGGTGCGTGACGGCCGCATCGCCGAGGTCGGCTCGCGCCTGGCCGTGCCCATCCCCAAAGGCTCCAGGGTGATTGACTGCACGGGGAGATACATCATCCCCGGCCTGGTCGACGGCTTTGCCGGGATCAATAGCCAGGGCCAAGCCAACGCCAATCTTTATATGGGCGTTACCACCGTGGTGGTCTCCAGCGACCAGTACCGCGGCCACACCGATCTGAATGCCAATCCCAGTCCCCACCTCTACCTTCTGGACTCGATCGGCACCACCGACAACTGGAGCCTTCTAATCCGGAACCCGGCGTGGTCCGCCAAACTCAAAGAGGGGGCCCATCCGGCCGAACTGAGCCCCGAGGACACGGCCCGCCAGCTGGTGGACACGGCCCGCCTGGGAACGCGGGTGCTGTGGCTGGGTCAGAATCTCACCGCGGCCAATACCCAGTGGATCATTGCCCATGCCCACCAGATGGGGCTGGTTACCTATGGGGTCTTTGCTTCCACTCCCTACAAGGTCGGCGTCGAGGCCGGGGTGGACGCGCTGATCCACATGAGCCGCTACGAACTGGGTGTGATCCCCGATGAGCTGCAAAGCCCGCTGGTGGAGAATGCCTATGGGAACGCCGCATCCACGGCCTACGACTACTCCGAGCGTCTGCCCCCCACTGATCTGCACCTGCGCACCTATGCCAAATTTCTGGCCGCGCATCACGCCGCGCTCATGCCCACCTTCAGCCTCTTCTATCTGGAGCTGCCGGGACATCGCAACCTGTGGAAAGAGCCTGCCGCCAGGCTGCTGGACCCTGCCCACATGTCCCGGCCTTCCGATCGCGCCAGCGGCGAGATGGACTATCCGCTCCCGGCCTGGGCGCGCCGGCTGCCGGCTGCCTCCCAGCGCTGGATGGAAGACAGCCAGCGCAAGAAGGCAGACCAGTCCGCTCTGCGTCTCTGGCAAATCAATGAGACCCTCTTCTCCGCCTATCCCCACTACCTGACCGCCACCAGCGCCCCGGTGAATGGAACCATGTCCGGCATCTCCATGCACCCCGAGCTGGAGATGCTGGTTCGCCTCGGCCTGTCGCCGCGCGAGGCCCTGGCCGCGGCCACCAACAACTACTCCCTGCAGTTTGGCTGGAACGAGCTGGGCCAAATCGCTCCCGGCCGCCGCGCCGATATTCTGGTCGTCGATGGCGATCCTACCGTCAACATCTGGAACGCGCGCCGTATCTCCGGGCTGATCGTGGACGGAAATGTCCTGGATCGCGAAGGGCTGCTGAATTTGAGGAAGTGAGACTCTCAGTTCATCTCACTATCCTTTGGCCCTGTAACTGCTGTAACACCTGACTATGGGGGTGTGATGCGAATACACAAGATTTCAACCCTGGCCGCGCGGGCGATTGTACTGGGTGGCCTGCTTGTTTCCCTGCAATGGATGCCCGTGCCTGCGGCGGCGCAGACGACGCCTGCTGCCGCTCCTGTTTCTCCCGCGCTCGAGTTCGTGTTTGAGGAGATTGTTACGCTCGGAGCCGGTGTGCACGTGGGCTCTACCCCGTGGGGCGAGCGGAATATAGTGCCGATCACGGGCGGAACCTTTGCCGGGCCGCACATCAAGGGAAAGATTCTGCCCGGCGGCTGGGACTGGCAACTGGCCACGGCTACCAAATGCCTCAGGATTCAGGCCGACTACATGATCCAGACTGAAGACGGCGCCATCATCAATGTCGTCAACAAGGGGACTCTATGCACGGGAGCGGACGGCAAGGCGTCCAAGGGATTCACAACTCCGGTTTTCGAAGCGCCCATTGGACCCTATGACTGGCTCAACGGCGGCGCGTATGTGGGCACGTTCGAAGGCATGCAGGTGGACGGCAAACCTACGGTCCGGATCCGTTTCTTCAAAGCCATCTGATCCAGGGTCAGTCCCTGCGCATCGCCTGCCGTGCCGCGGCCGCCAGAATCTCGAGCAGTCGCTCTTGCCGGTACAAGAAGGCCTGCTCCAACCGCCGCTGCACCAGCGCGCCGCCCAGCCGGCCCAGCCAGCCAAAGGGCAGCGCATACTCGATCTCATCGCTGACCAGCGTTCCCTCCGCCCCGTTCCGCGTCTCCGCATGGATGCCGTGACGGTGGTGGAATTGCTCGAAGGGGCCGCGTACCTGCTGGTCGCAGAAGTGGCTGTTCCACACAAATTCGGTGACCCGCGTCATCCTGCTCCAACGGCGCGGAAACCAGCGCACGGGGTAAAAGCTGACCAGAATCTCCGATCCCTCTCCGGCAGCCACGCTGCGAAAGCGCCGCGCCGGGTCCTCCGCCACCGGCCTTGCGGGCGGCGGCTCGATGCGCGCATCCTCAATCCGGGTTTCGAGCCGGGGCGGCATCAGATGGGGCAGATTCGCGGGATTGGCGAAGAACGCAAACACCAGCTCCACCGGAAACGGCACCCAGTGGCTAGTCTCGAATCGCTGTGTCATGAACCTGATGGTATCGCGTGCCAGCCCACCCTGGGCGCAAGAACAGAGACGCGCCGAGGGTGGGGCCCAGCTTTGGGACAACCACGAACGATGGGAGGGTTAGTTGGGCAACAGAACCGAGTCGATCACATGGATTACACCGTTGGTCTGGTCGAGATCGGCCGCGGTCACGGTGGCCATGCCGCCCTTTTCATCGGTGAGCATGACCTTGCCATCCATCAAGGTGGCCGTCAACGTGCCGCCGGAAACGGTTTTCAGTTCGGCCTTGCCGCCACCATCCTTGATGAGTTTGATCAGGTCGTCGGCGTCAACTTTGCCAGCCACCACGTGATAGGTGAGGATCTTTGTCAGCTGATCCTTGTTTTCCGGCTTGAGCAGGGAATCCACGGTGCCAGCGGGCAGCCTGTCAAAAGCGGCATTGGTTGGCGCGAAGACGGTGAAGGGGCCGGCGCCTTCCAGGGTGTTGACCAACCCCGCGGCTTTCACCGCGGCCACCAGCGTGGTGTGGTCGGCAGAGCCGGCGGCGAACTCGACAATGTTCTTGGCGGGGGCCATCTGCGCGAGCAGGGTGGCTGCAGTCAGGGAAAGAGTGAATGTCGCAAGAGCGGCTACAAGGGTTTTGCGTGTGCGAAACATGAAATGTACTACCTCCGGTGGGGAATCAACTGCATTCCTTAAACGCGCCAGGCACCCGGTTCGACTCAGGCGAAATCGCGGCTTCCGGCTGAACCTCGACCGCATCAACAAACACCCCGCGCCTTGTCTGTATCCACAAAGCGGGCGATGTGGCGCCGGCTCTGGCCGGATTTCCCGCTTGCAATTGGGAGAACCACCCCCCATCGGTTAACGTAAGAGAAGCAGGCGGTTCGTCCCCGTTCCTCAAGATCATGACCGATTTCCCCCACCAGGCCACATCGAAGCCGCGCCACCACAATCAATGGCTCATCCTCATTGCGGCCTATAAGCTGATGCAGGCTCTGTTGTTTGTTGTCATCGGCGTGGGCGCGCTGCAACTGCTGCACAAGGACATCGGCGACCTGCTGACCCAGTTGGCCGACCATCTGCGCTTCAACCCCGAGTCGCGCTTCGTCAACTTCGTCCTCGACAAGGCCTCGCTCTTGAACGACCCCCTGCTGCGGCGCATCGGCGTGGCGGCCTTCAGCTACGCAGCCCTGGGCATGGCGGAGGGCATCGGTCTGTATCTGGAAAAGGTGTGGGCAGAATACCTGACGCTGGCCATCACCGCCTCTTTCCTGCCCTGGGAAATCTTCGAAGTCTTCCGCAAACTCACCTACTTCCGGGTGAGCCTGCTGGTGGTCAACGCTCTGGTCCTGATTTATCTGTTGAAGCTGGTGACTGACCGGGCCAGGAACGGCTACGGCGGCGAGTGAATTTGTCTTGAGCGGTCAGGCTTTCCATAATTTGTTCGCAGGCGCTTCTCGGTTTTCGCTTTTCGTTCTCCTATAAATGCTTTTTCCAATTCTGCCAAGCGCTGATTCGGCCTCAGACTCAGATTGGTAAACACTATATCTTGTGGTAATTGGTGGAATTTTATCTATTAGGCTGAACTCGAAAATAAGCGCTTTAAACGCTGCACTTTCCACAGAATTTTGATTTGGAAGGAATGGATTTCTGGTCTATGATCGTGTCTAAAGTGGAGTGAAAGGGAACAAAGGGGAGTTCAACAACCGCTTACAAAGCAAGATTACTCCTCTTTTCTTCGCATTCCACAAATTCCGGCTCCTGATGTGGCGGGGGAACCTGCTCAGGAAACCGGAAAAGGCACCAATCGGTGCGGGCCAGCTGCGGCGCGAGTTGTGAAATTGGCCGCGAGAGGCATTGAGACATGGCGACATTCCGCGGAAACCACCCGGCGAAGGTTGATGAGAAGGGACGGCTCAAGCTGCCCTCTGCCTTCAAGCAGCTGGTGGATGCGGAGCACGTCACGCAGTTCTACATCACCAGCATGGACGGCAAGAGCGCGGAGATTTGGCCGCTGCCGGAGTGGGAAAAGCGGGAACAGTTGTTGGCCGAGTCCAGCACCCTGGACGACGCGGTGCAGAAGTACCTGAGCCTGACCAGCTACTACGGCCAGCAGGTGGAGATGGATAACCAGGCCCGGCTTCTGCTGCCGCAGATTCTGCGCGGGGCGGCCACGCTGGATCCTGAAGTTGCGGTAGTGGTATTCGGCAAGATGATGTACCTGGAAGTCTGCAACCGCGAGATGTTCGAGGCCAATCTGCCAGGCAGCGAGATGACGGCGGAGGATCGCAAGGCAGTGGCCGCGATTCTCAGCCACAAGAGTTGAACTTCGAAACCCCCCAGGGGGAGCGCATGACGAAATCGACGGAACGCCATGTGCCGGTTCTTTTTCAAGAGACGATGGATTTTCTCCGGGTGCGTCCCGGTGGAACGTATGTAGATTGCACGCTGGGCATGGCCGGGCACGCCGCCGGGATTGCGCGGCTGCTGGGACCCAAGGGGCGCCTGATCGGTTTTGACCGGGACCCCGAGGCGCTGGAACTCGCCAAGGCCAAACTGGACCGGGTTTGCGAGGAACTGGGCGCTGAGGCGCCGCAGATCACGCTGGTGGGCGAGGCCTTCAGTTCCATTGCGGAGCACGTGAAGCCCGCTTCGCTGGACGGCTTGATGGCCGACTTCGGGGTGAGCAGCCTGCAGTTCGACGAGGCGTACCGGGGATTCAGTTTTCAGGCGGATGGACCGTTGGATATGCGCATGGACACGCGCTCCGGCCAGACCGCCGCACAAGTGGTGAATGAGGAAAACGAGGGTCAACTCGCCAACCTCATTTACGAGTACGGAGAGGAAAGGAGGTCGCGGAGAATCGCCAGAGCCATTGTCCGAGGGCGGCCGTTGTCGACTACGGGGGAACTTGCCCGGATTGTTGCAGCAGCCGCTCCGGCAATGAAACAGGACAGAATTCATCCGGCGACCAGAACCTTTCAAGCTCTTCGTATTTTCGTAAACCGTGAATTGGACGAGATCAGGGAATTGCTGGAGGCCGCACCCAGGTTACTCAAGCCCTCCGCACGCCTGGCCGTCATCAGTTTTCACTCCCTGGAAGATCGCATCGCCAAAGACAGCCTGCGGGAGGGCGCGCACCAGGGAATCTGGACCATCTTGACCAAGAAGCCCGTAGCCGCGAGCGAAGAAGAAATGGAACGCAATCCCCGCTCCCGCAGCGCCAAACTGAGAGCGGCGGAGAGAAAAGCCCCTAGCTTCTAGCTATTAGCTTTGCTGTACGGGCAATGAATTCTGTGATCAGGAACATAGGTTTGACAGGTGTGTTGAAGAAGTGGAGCACCAGGCAGGACACGGCCAGGAGCTGAAAGCTAGTAGCTAGAAGCTTCGGGGGGAGGGAACCATGGCGGCATGCACAACAACTTACTACGATGCGGGCCGCGGTTTCGGTGCGCGCGTTGCCGAGAGAAACGCCGCTCTGATGGCCCAGCAGCCGGCGCGCCGGCGCGGTGTGCGTACCCCGGAGTTCTACTTTGCCAGGCGCTTCGATAATTCCCGCCTGGTCAAGGCACCGGACCCGGTGCGTTTGCGCGAAATGCGCATCTTTTCCGCCGCTGCCGCCTTCCTGTTCTCCCTGGTCATGATCTATGGCTTGCAGCATTTTTATGCCATCGAGAGCGGTTATCGCGTCGAGTCGGAGAAACAGGTGCGCGACCAGTTGCGTGAGGAAAACCGCCAGTTGCGCCTTTCCGAGGCTCAGCTCAGCCAGCCCGGCCGCATCGACTCCATGGCCCGGCAACTGGGCCTTGCTGAACCGCAGCCCGGCCAGGTGGTCCATCCCAATGCCCGTGTCGAGATGGGAACTCCGACCATTGCCCAGGTGATTCCTCCGGCGCCCGCCGCGCAGTAGGCGGAAAGACAAACACTAGCCATTAGCCTCTAGCTTCTAGCCACTAGCTTCGGACCGCAAATGATGAATGTGTCAATCTGCGTCGGCAGTCTTCTAAGTCAGGAACAGAGGGCAAACCGGGCACGTTCGGGGCTAAAAGCTAGAAGCTAGCAGCTAGGAGCTGGAATCGCCATGCAGGCAGCCGTTCGAGCCAACCGCAACCGCAGCAATCTGGCGCGCGTCATGCCTCTCCGGCGGGCGCGCTTCTGGCTGATCTGCCTGTTCTTCCTGCTGTGGGTTGGCGTCATTATCTTCCGCCTGTTCTGGCTTCAGGTGGTGCGCCACAACGAGTTTGAGGAGCGTGCCCAGAAGCAGCAGCAGCGCACCTTTGAGGTGGCTCCCCGCCGCGGCGTGCTCTACGACCGCAACCTGCACGAGCTGGCCATGACCGTGCAGGTCGACTCCATCTACGCTGTGCCCACCGAGATTGACGACAAGCAGACCGCCGCGCATGCATTGGCTGCGTTGGTTCACGCCGACCCTGAAGACGGCCAGACCACCGAGGAACAGATTGCCGCGCGGCTGGTTGGCGGGCGCAGTTTTGCCTGGGTGGCGCGCCGCGTCACGGCGGATGTGGCGGAGCGCGTGAAGGCGCTCTCCATGAAGGGAATCTACTTTCAAAAGGAGTTTCAGCGCTTCTACCCGGACAACGAAATCGCCGCGCAGGTGCTGGGCTACGTGGGCACCGACGACAACGGCCTGGGCGGCCTGGAGCAGAAGTTCGAAACGCGGTTGCACGGCGTTCCCGGCCGCATGTATACGGCCATGGACGCCCGCCGCCATGTGCTGGGATCGAGCGAACACGATCCCGAGCCGGGCCAGAACCTGATGCTCACCATCGACGAGAACATTCAGTTCCTGGCCGAGCGGGCTCTGGACCACGCCATGGAGACGACCCATGCGGATAACGGCACGGTGGTGATTCAGGATGTGCACACCGGCCAGATTCTAGCTCTCGCGGTCCGCCCAACCTTCAATCCCAATCAGTTTCGCCATACCACGCCGGCTCTGCTCCGCGATCACGCCGTCAGCGACGTATACGAGCCGGGTTCCACCTTCAAGCTGGTCACCTACTCGGCCGCGCTCGATGATCATGAGGTTACGCCGGACGACATCGTAGACTGCCAGGGCGGCGCAATCACCCTGGCCGGCCGTGTCATTCACGACGACAAGGGCGACCACTTTGGGCGCATCCCGGTCCACGAGGCGCTGGAGCACTCCAGCGACGTGGCCGCCGTGAAGCTGGCTCTGAAGGTCGGCCCCGACCGTTTCTACCAGTACATTCGCGCCTTCGGTTTTGGCGCCCGCAGCGGCACGGAACTGCCCGGTGAGACCCGCGGCCTGCTGCGGCCGGTGAACAAATGGGGATCGTCGTCGATCGGTTCCATCGCCATTGGGCAGGAGGTGGCCGTCACTCCGCTGCAACTGGTGTCCATGGTTTCCACCATCGCCAATGGCGGGGTGTATCTGCCGCCGCACGTGCTGCTGCCGGGACAGGTCGATCATCCCAGCAATGGCCAGGTGCCGGCTACTCCGCTGGCCTCGCCCTTCAAGCCTGGAGGCGATCTGCCCAATCCGCTGCCGCCAGGAGCCCACCGGGTTCTCTCCACGCTTACCGCTGCCCAGATGCGCAAGATGATGGAGGGCGTGGTGCTGTATGGAACCGGCAAGGAGGCGCAGCTCAACGGCTACTCCTCCGGCGGCAAGACCGGCACGGCGCAGAAAATTGATCCGGCCACGCATCTCTACTCCAAGACCATGCACGTGGCCTCCTTTGCCGGCATCGCCCCGGTCAACAATCCGGTGATCGCCGTGGCCGTGGTCATGGACAACCCCAAGGGCGCCTACTACGGCGCCAGCGTCTCCGCGCCGGTGTTTGCCGAGGTGGCGCAGCAAACGCTCGAATACCTGGGCGTTGCCCACGACATCGATGTGCGCACCCAGCGCAAACCCGCCAAGCCTGAAGCGCCGCCCGCCGAAGACGCGCAGGAGCACACCGGCGATATCGGCGCGCTGTACGCCGCGGCCAACGATCTGCCCGACGACGATCCGCAACGCCCCTCCGCCAGTCAGCCCGCTCAGCCGCCTCCCGGTCCGGTTGCGCATAGCGAGGCCCGCCAGGCCGTCTCTCCGCCGCCTCAAACAAGCCCTGCAAAGCCTGCGCAGCCCGCGCAGCCAACCACGACAGCGGTCATGGTCAGCGAAGGCAAGAAGCTGGTCGTTCCCGCGCTCGTCGGCCAGCCGGTGCGCAAGGTTATTGAACTTGCCGCGGCCGCCGGGCTGGAGGTGGAAGTGTCAGGAAACGGGACGGCCCGCGAGCAGGCGCCCGCCGCCGGCACCATGGTTGCCCCGGGAACCAGAATTGTGGTGCGCTGCGGGCGATAGTGGTGTCCGCCGCACAGATGGCCGTTTGTGTTTTGAAAGGGCACGGCTTTCGCCGTGCCCTTTCAACGGTATAGCCCGGGCAGATACTTTACAGAACAGACCGGGGAGATGGTTTACAGGTATTGATCCGTTTGCGAAGGCGTGTAGAAGGGAAGCATGCCTTGGACTGTGAGCGGAGTGGTGGAGAAGCGGA
>Ga0302190_10000051_pt1 | contig 61015 bp, 50 predicted proteins | sample II_Bog_E2_3_FD_198784 | JGI IMG/M metagenome (GOLD analysis project Ga0302190, IMG submission 198784) | Peat permafrost microbial communities from Stordalen Mire near Abisko, Sweden - II_Bog_E2_3 | ecosystem: Environmental > Terrestrial > Soil > Wetlands > Peat | place: Sweden: Abisko... | reverse complement strand
ACGATGTTGCCTTCGGGAGGCACGGCCAGTTCCCAGCCGGGGCGGGACTGGATCCGGGCGGCGAAGCGGCTGGCCAGGTCATGGCTGCGCTCCACGAACTGGGCGAAGGCGTCGGTGCCCAGCACCTGCAGCGCCACATAGAGGTTGAGGCTCAGGAAGGGCTTGGTGCACTCCAGGGTCCGGTGCCCCAGATTGTGCCATTCCTGGCGGGCGGCCTGGTCGAACAGGTACGACGCCTGCTGACTGAAGGCCTCGTAGGCGTGATCGCCGTCGCGGAACAGCACGGCCGTGGCCAGGGACGGCATCATGAGCATCTTGTGGGTGTCGATCACCACGCTGTGGGCCCGCTCGATGCCCTGGAGGGCCGGGCGCAGGCGGTCGGACACCACCATGGCGCCGCTGTGGGCGGCGTCCACGTGCAGCCACAGGTTCCGGGCCTCGCACAGTCCGGCGATGGCCGCCAGCGGATCGATGGCGCCGGTGGCGGTGGAGCCGGCGCTGGCGACCACGGCCACCACCTGCCGGCCCTGGGCGGCGGCCTGGTCCAGGGCGCCTTCCAGCAGATCCACCCGCATGCGGTAGTGCGCGTCGGTGGGGATGACGATGACCTTGCGGCCGCCCAGGCCCATGATCTGGGCGGCGCGGCGCACCGAGTAGTGGGCCTGGTCCGAGGCCACCAGGCACAGTTCCGGCCCGGCCTGACAGCCCTCCTCCCACACATCCGCGGGCACCGAGGCCTGGCGCGCGGCCAGCAGGGCGGTGAGGTTGCCGACGCTGCCGCCGTGGGTGAGGATGCCGCCGGCCACCGCCGGCAGGAAGCCGACCCGGCCCGCCAGCCACTGCACCAGGGCCAGTTCCATGGCCGTGGCCACCGGTCCCATCTCGTAGATGGCGGTGCTGTTGTTCAGCAGGTCGGCGACCATGCCCAGCAGCGCGGCCAGGGGCAGCGGGGCCGCGCACTGGTGGCCCAGGTAGCGGGGGTGCTGCAGGTGGTGCGAGCGGTTCAGGACCGCCTGGACCAGGGCGAACGGATCGGCGCCGCCGGCCGGGCTGAAATCGGCCGGCCAGTCCGTCAGGGCGGCGGCGGGCTCCCGCCAGGGCAGCACGGGGCCTTCGCGCCGCTGCACGCCGGCCAGGTGATCGGCCAGGACATCCACCAGGATGTGGCCCAGGTTGCGGAAAGCCTCGGGATCGTAGGCCTTCAGGAGGGGGTCCGGGGAAGCGATAGCCATGCTGGCATCTTCGCATGGCCGGTGCGCAGCGGCCCGGGCCCCAAGGGCTTCGTGGCGGAAATCACAGGACGCGCTCGCCTCCTGGCCCCATGGACCGGCTCCTGGCCGAAGATCGGCGCTCCGGCCGAACCTTGGGCGCACTGGGCCCACTCCCAGGTGGAGGGTTCCCGCATGTCCATCCGCTTCCTCGCCGTTCTGGCCGCCTTCTACGTGATGGGGTTCGGCGACGTGCGCGGCAGCCTGGTGGGCATCGCCAAGGAGGGTTTCGGCATCTCCGCCGCCCAGGGCAGCCTGATCCCGTGTTTCGGGGCCCTGGCCTTCGGGCTGTGCGCCCTGCCGGCGGGGCTGCTGGCCTCCCGGGTCGGCAAGAAGGCGATCATCCTGCTGGGCCTGGCCATCACCGCCGGGGGCCACCTGCTGCCCGCCTTCCGGCTCCGGGGCTTCGGCGATCTGCTCCTGGCGGTGTTCATCATCGGTGTGGGCATGACCCTGCTGCTGGTGGCCGGGAATCCGCTGCTGCGGGACGTGACCGCGCCGGCCCGGTTCGCCCGGAACCTGACCTTCGCCCAGTTCATCAAGAGCCTGGGCTCGGTGAGCGGCCCCTTCTGCATCGCCACCATCGTCAGCCTGGGATACGGCTGGCAGGGGCTGTTCCCGGTATTCGCCGGGCTGTCGCTGGTGGCCCTGCTGGCGGTGGCGGTGGTGCGCATCCCGGAGACCCTCCAGGCCCGGCCCGCCACCCTGGGCGCGATGCTCCGGCTGCTGCGCCAGCGGCCCATCCTGCTGATGCTCGTGGGCATGTTCCTGTTCGTGGGCAGCGAGATGGGCATGAACACCTGGCTCGCCAGCCACATGTGGGAGACCCATGGGCTGGGCCTCCAGGTGGACGCCATCCGCTACGGCCAGGGCCTGTTCTGGATCTCCCAGGGGGCGGGACGGCTGCTGGGGACCCTGGTTCTGAACTGGATGGCGCCGCGCCGGTTCTTCGTGCTCTGCGCCCTGGCCGGACTGGCCGGGCTGGCCGGGCTGATCCTGGGCCAGCGGCCGCTGGCCATCGGTTCGGTGGCCCTGTGCGGCCTGAGCTTCGCGAACATCTGGCCGACCCTGTTCGCGCTCCTGCTGGAGACCCGGCCGGACCGGGACGCGGAGCTGGCCGGGCTGACCGTGATGGCCAACTCCGGCGGAGCGGTGCTGCCCCTGCTCATGGGCGCCGTGACCGACTACGCGGCGGTCCGCTGGTGCTTCCTGGTGCCGGTGGCCGCGTTCCTCTACCTGGCGGTCATGCTGCTGCTGGCGCCGGCCCGCCGGGAGCGCGTCGCGCCGATACCCTGAGCGGGGCGGATGGGGCAGGTGCAATGGCCCGCCCGCCTCGTCTGCTACCATGGCCCATGGCTGCCGAACCCCCGTCCCGCGGATCCTGGTGGGTGTACATGCTTCGCTGCGGCGACGGCACCCTGTACACCGGCATCGCCCTGGACGTGGCCGCCCGGCTGGCCCAGCACCGGGCCGGGACCGGAGCCCGCTATACCCGGGGCCGGGCGCCGCTGGCGCTGGTGTACCAGGAGCCGGCCTCCGACCGGGCGGAGGCGAGCCGGCGGGAGGCCGCCCTCAAGCGGCTGTCCCGGACCGCGAAGCTGGCCCTGGTGGGCGGTCAACGCACCGGCATGCCCTGATAGAACCAGTTGAAGGCGGCCGGGATGGCCACCAGGGCCCCGGCCACGTGGCTGATCCGGTCGGTGCTGGTACCGATGGGCAGGAAGGCCAGCAGCCGTTCCGGATCATCGCCCGCCTGGCGGATGGCCGCCGACAGCCCGGCCAGGGTCACCCGGGTGTTCTGCAGCGGCACCTCCCGGTCGGTCAGGCTTTGGCAGAACAGGAGCGGGTGGGTGGGCCGCCACCCGCCCCACAGATCGTTTTCTTCCAGGAGGCGGCGGATCGGACTGGTGGCGAAGGCCGGATCGTCCAGCTTGCTGGTGACCCAGGCGGGGTTGAGGATCCGGCGCAGCACCACCGCGTCGGCCGGCAGCCCCAGGCGCCGGCCGATGTGCAGATCCACCTCCAGCCCGTCCATGAGGCCGTCCACCCATTGCAGGACGTTGCCGTCGTCCCGGGGCTCCAGCAGCACCGGGGCGAAGGCGGCCAGGGGGTCCATCACGTCGCCGTAGATCGACTGGTAGGACCTGATCACGTACGGCAGGTAGAAGCAATGGGAGAACGGCTGCACCGGATCCAGGATCTCCCGCCGGGTGGTGCCGGACAGATCAAAGGGGCCGGCCATGCAGGCGGAACCCATGAACCGGAACCGCGGCCCGCTGGCCTCGGGGTGGGCTTCCAGTTCCCGGACCGAGGCCAGGGCCGTGTAGCCGCCTTCCGAATAGCCCATCAGGTACAGCCGGCCATCCCAGCCATAGTCCCGCTGGGCCAGGTACGGATCGCTGCCGGTGAGCCGGGCGGTGGCGGGGAGGGCGTCCAGGGTGGCGTAGGCCAGGGCCTTGGCGTGGCAGAAGGTGTGGTAGTCCTGGGAGTTGGCCCCCATGCCCGGCTGGTCCGGCATGGCCACCGCGTAGCCGTAGTAGACCGCCGCGGCCGCGGCAAGGACCCATTCGTGCCCCGCGTACTCGGAGGCCACCTGCTGCTTGCCCAGCATGGTGGCGTGGGGGTACAGCACCAGCGGCAGCCGGGGCCGGGACGGCACCCGCCAGGCGGGGGGGAAGAACACCCGGCCGCTTTGCGGCACCAGAACGCAACGCTGCTGGCCGGTGGCGTCCAGCAGGGGGGCCCCGGAGGCGTCATAGAGCGGCCGGCGCGCCGGGTAGCTGAGGATGGCCGAGTGCACGACCCAGTCGGGCAGATCGCGGCCCACCCAGCCTTCCAGGTAGGCCACGCAGGCCTGGAAATCGGACCAGAAGGCGGGATCCCCCTGGCGGGTGGGCAGCAGGGTCATGGGCAGGGTGGGCGGGTGGACCCGGGCCAGGGGGGGCGGGTCGATCTGGAACGGGATGGGCGCCGCGATCGGCGCCGGCCCGGATGCGGCTGAGCTGCCTGAGCTGCCTGAGCTGCCGGAACCGCCGGAAGGGCCGCGGGCCGGCGTGGCCGGCCCGGACAGGAACAGGATCAGGGCCACGGCGCGCAGGGCGGTCCGGGCCGCGGGGAGGAAGCGGAAGTACGGGTTCACGGTCGGCAGCTCCTTGAGAATGGGACGCTGTATCATCGGCAAAAGGACAGGGCCAGGCAAACAAATCCTGGCGCGCCAATGCGGTCCGGTGGGCCGTCCGGCCCGAGTCCGGCGCATCCGGACCGGCTCCGGGCGAAAAGCGTTACCATGCACCTGAAACCTCGGAGGTTCCCATGCGCCGCTCGGCCCTTGCCCTGACCCTCGCCGCCCTGCCGACCCTGGCCGGGCAACCCCTCGCCTACCAGGACGGCCCGATCCATCTGGCCGGCTACCTGGGCCGGCCCCAGTCCGCCGCCGGGCTGGTCCCCGGGGTGCTGGTGCTGCACCAGTGGATGGGGCTCACCGGCCACGAGCGCATGATCGTGGACCGCCTGGCGGCCCTGGGCTACGTGGCCCTGGCCGCCGATATCTACGGCGAAGGGGTGCGGCCCAAGGACGCCAAGGAGGCCGCGGCCCTGGCCGGCCTCTACAAGGGCGACCGGGCCCTGTACCGGCGGCGCATCCGCTGCGGGCTGGACGCGCTCAAGGCCCAGCCCGGGGTGGATCCCGCCCGGCTGGCGGTGATCGGCTTCTGCTTCGGCGGCACCGGGGCCCTGGAGGCCGCCCGGGCCGGCATGCCGGTGCGCGGCGTGGTGTCCTTCCACGGCGGGCTGGACTTCGTGCCGGATCCCGCCGCCCCGCCCATCACCGCCAAGGTGCTGGTCTGCCATGGCGACGACGATCCGTTCGAATCGCCCCAGGAAGTGGCGGCCTTCCACGACGAGATGCGCCGGGCCAAGGCCGACTACACCTTCATCGCCTATGGGGGCGCCGTGCACGCCTTCACCCAGAAGGAGGCCGGCAACGACAAGTCCAAGGGCGCCGCCTACCAGGAGGCCGCGGCCACCCGCAGCTGGCAGCATATGAAGGACTTCTTCGGGGAGATCTTCCAGAAGTAAAGGCTCGGGTCCCTCCATTTCGCCCTGATTCGTTCTGCTGGATCGCTTTGCCGGAGGGCAACCGAAATTTGTGTATCCCCCTTCGGGATTTCGGCTCAGCCAGACTTCTCGGATGCTCGAAACCAATCCGTTTTCGGGGCGTTTTGCCCCTTATCTGCCTATCGTACGTACCAAGCATGGCATTGGCCCTGGCCGCAAAAACGTTCACCCCGGGGGTGGAACACGGCCCCCGCCTCTCTGCCGGATCACTTCAGTCGTCTCTGAACGCGAATGCGTTCAGAGACAACGACCAGGGCGGAATGGAGGGACCCGGACCATTACCTGGCCACTCTCCTGGCCGGCTCACGAATCGGGTTGCCTCGGTTGGGGAAATGTGTAGACTCGCGTAGCGACGAATCGTCTTTTCCCAAGGGAGTCCCATGATGGTGTGGCTGATCGGTGTGGTCGCGGCTGGGCTGATGGCCTGGGCCCTGGCGTTCGTTCGGAGCGGGCTGGCGGTGTGGACCGCGGCGGGAGCGGCTCTACTGGGGGGCCTCCAGCTGGCGGCGGCCCGCCTGGGCCAGCCCTGGCCGGGAACGCCGGCCACGGCGGCCTGGATCGTCTTCGCCGGGGCGGCCCTGGCCCTGAACCTGCCGGCGCTGCGGCGCATCCTGGTGATGCGGCCCATGCTGCGGATGTTCCGGGGCATGCTGCCGCCCCTGTCGCGCACCGAGCGCGAAGCCCTGGAGGCGGGCACCGTGTGGTGGGACGGGGAACTGTTCGGCGGCCGGCCGGACTGGGCCCGGCTGCTGGCCCAGCCCGGGGCCCGGCTGACCCCGGAAGAGCAGGCCTTCCTGGACGGCCCCGTGGAGGAGCTGTGCGGCATGCTGGACGACTGGCGGATCGTGGAGGAGCTGCACGATCTGCCGCCGGAGGTGTGGCAGTTCATCCGGACCCGCGGCTTCCTGGGCATGATCATCCCCAAGCAGTACGGGGGGATGGGCTTTTCCGCCCTGGCCCACTCCCAGGTGGTCATCAAGCTGGCCAGCCGCTGCACCACCGCCACGGTGACGGTGATGGTGCCCAATTCCCTGGGGCCGGCCGAGCTGCTCAACCACTACGGCACCGAGGCGCAGAAGAGCCACTACCTGCCGCGCCTGGCCCGGGGCGAGGAACTGCCCTGCTTCGCCCTCACCGGGCCGGAGGCGGGCAGCGACGCCGCCTCCATGCCCGACACCGGCCTGGTCTGCCGGGGCGTGTTCGAAGGCCGGAGCATCGTCGGCGTCCGGCTCAACTGGGAAAAGCGCTACATCACCCTGGGGCCGGTGGCCACGCTGCTGGGGCTTTCGTTCCGGCTCAGCGATCCGGAGCGGCTGCTGCCCGCCGGCGGCGAAGGCATCACCCTGGCCCTGATCCCCACCAGCACGCCGGGCATCACCATCGGCTCCCGGCACAACCCCCTGGGCATCCCTTTCCAGGTGGGGCCCAACCGGGGCAAGGACGTGTTCATCCCCCTGGACTGGATCATCGGCGGCGCGGCCGGGGCCGGGGCCGGCTGGAAGATGCTCATGGAGTGCCTGGCCGCGGGCCGCTCCATCTCCCTGCCGGCCCTGAGCACCGGCGGCGGCAAGCTGGTGGCCCAGGCGGCCGGGGCCTATGCCCGGATCCGCCGCCAGTTCCACATGCCGATCGGCCGCTTTGAAGGGGTGGAGGAGGCCCTGGCCCGGATCGCCGGCCACACCTACGCCATGGACGCGGCCCGGACCCTCACCTGCGGCGCCGTGGACCGGGGCGAGCGCCCCTCGGTGGTGTCGGCCCTGGTGAAGTACCAGTGCACCGAGCGCATGCGCGCCGTGTTCAACGACGGCATGGACATCGTGGGCGGCGCCGGCATCTGCATCGGCCCGCGCAACCTGTTCGGGCGGGGCTACCAGGCCATCCCCATCAGCATTACCGTGGAGGGGGCCAATATCCTCACCCGTACCCTGATCATCTTCGGGCAGGGCGTCATCCGCTGCCATCCGTACGTCCTGAAGGAGATGCAGGCCGCCGCCGACCCGGATCCGGCCCGGGGGCTGCGCGACTTCGACCGGCATCTGGGCGGCCACCTGGGGTTCGGCCTGTTCACTGCCGCCCGGGCCAGTTTCCATGGCTGCACCGGCGGCCGGTTGGTGTGGGCGCCGGGTGGGCCGGGGCACCGATACTACCAGGCGGTCAGCCGGTTTTCGGCCGCCTTCGCCCTGACCGCGGATGTGGCCCTGCTGACCCTGGGCGGGGGTCTCAAGCGCCGGGAAAAGCTCAGCGGCCGGCTGGCCGACATCCTCAGCCACCTCTACCTGATCTCCGCCGCGCTCAAGCAGTTCGAGGACCGGGGCCGACCGGCCGGGGACCTGCCGCTGCTGCGCTGGAGCTGCGAGACCGGGCTGGAGAAGATCGAGGCCAGCTTCGAAGGGGTGTTCCGCAACCTGCCGAACCGGCCAGCCGCGTGGCTGTTGCGCCGGTTGGTGCTTCCCACCGGCCGGCGCCACCCGGGCCCCGGCGACGCCCTGGGCCACCAGGTGGCCGCCCTGCTGCTGGAGCCCTCCGCCGCCCGGGACCGGCTCACCGCCGGGATCTTCCAGCCCATGGACAGCCGCGAGCCGCTGGGGCGCCTGGAGGAGGCCCTGCGCAAGGTGATGGCCGCCGAGCCGGTGGAAAAGCAGCTATGGGCCGCCGCCGCCGCCGGGCGCATCCAGCCCGGCCCCGACGGGCGCATGCTCGAGGACGGCCTCCAGGCCGGGGTGCTGTCCGCGGAGGAGGGCCGGGTGCTCCGGGAGGCCCTGGCCGCTCGCCGGGAGGTGGTTAAAGTGGACGATTTCCCGCAGGTGCCCCAGCCCCGGACCCGGGACTGATGGCGGCGGCGGGGGGCGCCGGGCCGGGCCGGCCGGTCTACTTCGTGGACGGCTGCCGCACGCCCTTCCTCAAGGCCCGGGGCATGCCGGGGCCGTTCCGGGCCGCGGATCTGGCCGTGGCGGCCGGCCGGGCCCTGCTGGCCCGCCAGCCGTTCCCCCCCGAGCTGCTGGACGAGGTGGTGCTGGGCTGCATCATGCCCGGGCCGGACGAGGCCAACCTGGCCCGGATCGTCGCGATGCGCCTGGGCTGCGGCCCGCGGGTGCCGGCCTGGACCGTGCAGCGGAACTGCGGGTCCGGCCTGCAGGCCCTGCACAGCGCCGCCCAGGCCATCGCCTGCGGACGCTCGGAGCTGGTGCTGGCCGGGGGCACCGAGGCCATGAGCCGGGCCCCGCTGCTGCTGGGCGACGAGCTGGTGGAGCTGCTGGCGGAGCTGGCCCGGGCCCGCAGCCTGGGCACCCGGTTGCGGGTGCTGGCCCGCCTGCGGCCCCGGCATCTGGTTCCGGTGTCCAGCCTGCAGCGGGGCCTCCGGGATCCCATCTGCGGGCTGGGCATGGGCCAGACCGCCGAGGGCCTGGCCAGCTCGTTCGGCATTTCCCGGGTGCGCATGGACGCCTTCGCCGTGGAAAGCCACCGGCGCCTGGCCGAGGCCGAGGACCTGGGCCACCTGGAGGAGCGGGTGCCGCTGTTCGGCCCGGACGGCGCGCGCTACGACCGGGACGAGGGCCTGCGCCGGGACACGGACCTGGCCGGCCTGGCCCGGCTGCGTCCGGCCTTCGAGCCGCCCCACGGCGTGATCACCGCCGGCAACAGCGCCCAGATCAGCGATGGTGCCGCCTGTTTGCTCATGGCCAGCGGCGCGGCCGTGCGGCGCCATGGCCTGCCGGTCCTGGGCCGGATGGAGGCCTGTCACTGGGCCGGGCTGGAACCCGAACGCATGGGCCTGGGCCCGGTGCACGCCATGGCCCCGATCCTGGCCCGGCGGGGACTGGGCAGCGCCGATGTGGACGCCTGGGAGATCAACGAGGCGTTCGCCGTGCAGGTGCTGGCCTGCCTGGACGCATGGCAGAGTCCCGAGTACGCCCGCGCCCACCTGGGTCTGGACGCCCCCTTCCAGGCCATTGATCCCGGGCGGCTGAACGTGGATGGCGGCGGCCTGGCCCTGGGCCACCCGGTGGGCTGCAGCGGCGCCCGCATCGTCCTGCACCTGCTCCAGGTGCTCCGGCGGCGCCGGGCCCGGCTGGGCATGGCCGCCCTGTGCATCGGCGGCGGCCAGGGGGGGGCCATGCTGGTGCACGGCGCGGAAGGGCTGGATCCGGAGGAACCGGGCGGGGCGGATGGGGCGGATGGGGTGGACGGTGGGGCCGGCCGGGACCGGGGCGCCCGGTGAACGCCGGGCGCGATGCCTTCCGCCACTGGCGCCTGGACCCGGATCCGGGCGGGATCCTGTGGCTGAGCCTGGACCGGGCGGACAGCAGCAGCAACACCCTGTCCGTGGATGTGCTGGCCGAACTGGGGCGGGTGCTGGCCCAGGTGGTCCGGCTCCGGCCCCGGGGGCTGGTGCTCCGGTCGGCCAAGCCGGACGGCTTCAGCCCCGGCGCCGATATCGGGGAGTTCGCCCGGCTGGCCGGCGCCGCCGAGGCCCTGGCCCACTGCCAGCTGGGCCAGGCGCTGTTCACCGCCCTGGCCCAGCTGCCCATGCCCACCGTGGCCATGATCCACGGTCCCTGCCTGGGGGGCGGCCTGGAACTGGCGCTGGCCTGCCGCCGGCGGGTGGCCAGCGACGCTCCGGGCACCCGGCTGGGCCTGCCGGAGGTGCGCCTGGGCATCCATCCGGGCTTCGGCGGTAGCGTGCGGCTGACCGACCTGCTGGGGCCGGCCCCGGCCCTGGATCTGATGCTTTCCGGCCGGCAGCTGTCGGCCCGGGCCGCCCTGCGGATGGGCCTGGTGGACGCGGTGGTGCCCGAGCGGCAGCTGGCCCGGGCCGCGGCTGCCCTGCTGGGGCCCGAAGCCCGGCCCCGGCGGACCCTGGCCCAACGGGCGCACCGCCTGCTGGGACACTGGCCGGCCCGGCCGATCCTGGCTGGCTGGCTGCGGCGCCGGGTGGCCCGCAGCGTGGATCCGGTCCACTATCCGGCGCCGTTCGCCCTGGTGGCGCTGCTGGCGGCGGGACGCTCCGGCGGCGGCACCGCCGACCGCTTCCTGGCCGAGGCCCGCTCCGTGGCCCAGCTGGGGACCGGCAGCACCGCCCGCAGCCTGGTGCGGGTGTTCCAGCTCCAGGAGCGGCTCAAGGGGCTGGCCCTGGACCGGCACGGCGCGCCGGCGCCGCGCTGCGTGCACGTGGCGGGCGCGGGGGCACTGGGCGGGGTGTTCGCCGCCTGGTGCGCCCTGCAGGGGCGGCTGGTGACCGTCCAGGATCCGGACCCGGAACGCCTGGCCAGCCTGCTGGCCCGGGCCGGGGAGCTGTTCCGTCGGCAGCTGAAGGATCCGCGGGAGGTGCGGGCGGCCATGGACCGGCTGCTGCCCGACCCGGACGGGGCCGGGGCGGGGCGGGCCGACCTGGTGCTCGAAGCCATCGGCGAGGACCTGGAGGCCAAGCGGACCCTGTACCGGGCGCTGGAGCCGCGCCTGCGGCCGGAGGCGGTCCTGGCCAGCGCCACCGCCACCCTGCCCCTGGAGCGGCTGGCCGATGGACTGGCTCGGCCGGAACGCTTTCTGGGACTGCGGATCTTCCAGCCCGTGGCTGGCACCCGGCTGGTGGAAGTGGCCGCCTGGTCCGGCACCGGTCGGGACGCGGCGGACCGGGCCGCCGCCTTCGTGGGGGCCATCCGGCGGCTGCCGCTGCCGGTGCGGGCCGGGCCCGGGGGCCTGGTGCACCGGGTGCTGGTCCCGTACCTCATGGAGGCCCTGCTCCTGGTGGGGGAGGGGGTGGCGCCGGCGGAGATCGACCGGGCGGCGGAAGCGTTCGGGATGCCCGTGGGCCCGGTGCTGCTGGCCGATAGCATGGGGCTGGACACCTGCCTGGCCCTCGCCCGCGGCCTGGGCCCGGCCTGTGGCATCCCCGCGATCCTGGAGGCCCTAGTGGCCGCCGGGCATCTGGGCCGGGCCAGCGGGCAGGGCTGCTACCGATTCCAGGCTGGCCGGCCGGTTCGGCCCCGGCTGCCCGCACCCCGGCCCGGGGGCGGCCTGGAGCAGCGGCTGCTGCTGCGGATGCTCAATGCCGCGGTGGCCTGCCTGCGGACACGGGTGGTCGCGGACGAGGACCTGCTGGACGCGGGACTGGTGTTCGGCGCCGGCTTCGCGCCCTTCCGGGGCGGACCCATGGGCCACATCCGCCAGGAGGGGCCGGGCCGCCAGGAGCAGCTGCTGGCGGCCCTGGCCGACCAGCATGGGCCGCGGTTCACCCCGGATCCGGGCTGGGGCGCCCTGTGACCCGGCATCCCGGTCCCTGGCCGCTCAGGCCCCGGTCAGGACCGCGAACATGGCCATGGGCTCCGGCCCGTCGTTGACCAGGCCGTGGGCGTGCCCGGCCTTGCACACGAACAGGTCCCCGGGCCCCACCGGGAAGCGCCGGCCGTCCAGGATGCCGTGGCCCTGGCCGGCCAGGATCAGGTAGAGCTCCTCGCTGTCCGGGTGGCTGTGCTCGCCGATGCTGGAGCCCGGCTCCAGCTCGGTCCGGCCGCAGCCGAGGACGCCCGCCATCTCGCCCGCCTCCAGGCAGGTGGCGCTCTGGGCCGGGCCGACGCCGCCGCGGATCGCCTGTTTGGGGACGAAGGCCAGTCGGGCCAGGGTTCGGATCATGGCAGCTCCCACCGGCAGTATAAGCCAGCGCCGCCGGGAACGGACCGGCGGGCCAGCCCAAACGTCAGGGGGCCGGCGCGCCCTGGGGCAGCGCGGTTCCTTTCGGATCCAGGGCCGCCTCGCCCCGGGGCCGGGATTCCAGGGTCAGCTCCAGCGCCGGCGGCGCCTCCTCCACGATCTCCGGGGTGAGGAAGATCATCAGCTCCTGGGCGTCCCGCTTGCGGTGGGGCGAGGAAAACAGGTTGCCGATGATCGGCAGGCTGCCCAGGAAGGGGACCGAGGGGATGTTCAGGCTGCTGTCTTCGATCTTGATGCCGCCCAGCACGATCACGTCCCCCTTGATCGCGCGTACCGTGGCCTGCTCTTCGTTGGTGCTGATGATGGGGTAGTTGCCGCCGTTGATGGACTGGAAGTTCAGCACTTCGGTGACCTGGGGGTAGATGGTCAGGACCATGTCGTCGTCCAGGCCCACCTGCACGCCCACCTGCAGGTAGACCCCCACCTTTTCGGTGGAGATGTCGTATTCCGGGTTGCCGGCGTTGTCCTTGCCCTTGAACTGCGGGTAGACATACTTGGTGCCGCTGAGGATGAAGCTCTTCTCCCCGTCCAGCACCAGCAGGTTGGGGTTGGACAGGGTCTTGGCCTCGCCCTGGGTCTCCAGGGCGTTGATGGTGGCGGTGAGCGACAGGGGATCGTGATCGAAGTGACCCACGCTCAGCCCGTTGCGGGTGCTGGCCGTGGAGGTGCCGGAGCCGTAGGAGTCGGTGGTGGTGGTGGTCGGCATCCGTTCCGTGGCCTTGAGGCCCAGGGAGTTCATCCAGCTCACGCCCAGGTTGCGTTCGAAGCTGGAGCTGATCTCCACGATCCGCACGTTCACCCGGACCTGCTTGCGCGGCTGGTCGAACTTCCGGGCCAGGCTCAGGGCGCGGGCCACGAAGCTGGGCGCCCCGGAAAACACCACGTCGTGGGTGTGGTAGTTGGGGTCGGTGGGCGCCAACGCCTTGATGGACAGATCGCCCGAGCCCGTGGAGGCGGCCTCCACCGCGGGGGTGAGGAATTCCGGCCCGGGGGAGGCCTTGATGTCTGCCTCGCCCATGATGGCCTGGATGGTCTTGACCAGCGTGGCGGCCGAGATCCGCCGGCAGCGGTAGGTGCCGTCCACCACCTTGTCGTCGGGGCCGGGGAAGCGCACCTTCAGGTCGCAGGGCAGGCCGATGGTGTAGCCGTCGGCGTCCTTCACGAAGTCCAGGTCGGCGGCCTCCATGATCCGGCGCAGGCCTTTCTCGAACGGGAGGTCCTTGAAGCGGACGCTGATGCGGGTCGCGAAGCTGTCGGGCAGGGTCACCGTCTGGTTGGCCCGCCGGGCGTATTCCATGATCAAGGCCACGGCGTCCTGGTGGGAGGCCTCCATGGAATAGAGGGGCTCCGCGGGATCCGGGGGGCTGGGGGGGGGCGGCGCTTTGGCCACCGGAGGGTCCGGTGCCTTGGTCGCCGCCGCGTCGCCCGGCTCGGACTCCGCCTTGGCCTTGTCGCTCGGCGCGTCCGGGCCAGCCTCCGCCGCTGGTTCCTCTGTATGCTCGTCAGCTGAGCGCGCCGCCAGCGCGCCGGATGCGCGCGGTCCCGCCAGCAGCAGCAGCGTCGTCAGGAGCGGCAGGATCGGCGGGCGGAGGGAGCGGGGCATCGCGGTCCAGGGGCAAGGCGCCCCTCCGGGCGCCGGACCCGGCACCGGAGGAGCACGACCCTGAAAGCTTCGGGGATCCGGGAAGTTTGTCAATAAACCTTTAGTATTAAATTATAATTTTGCTGCCTTCAATACATCCGTCCCACCAGGGCGGCCACGGCGGTTTCCACCCGGAGGATCCGTTCGCCCAGGTGCACCGCCCGGCAGCCGCTGCGGGTGAGCAGCTCCACCTCCGCGGGGATGAACCCGCCTTCGGGGCCGATGACCAGCGTCGCCGGTTCGGCCACCTCCCGGGGGCAGGGCGCGGCGGAGCCGGGATGGGCCAGGAGCGCCAGGGAGCCCTGGAGCAGCCCGGGCAGCTCGTCCTCGGCGAAGGGACGCAGCAGCCGGCGCAGGTGCAGCTCCGGCAGGCGGGTGTCCCGGGCCTGCTCCAGGCCGAGCACCCGCTGCAGCAGCAGGTTCGCCTCGGCCAGCCGGGGGCTGTGCCAGTAGCTCTTTTCCACCTTCCAGGCGTTGACCAGGTAGATCCGGGCCACGCCCAGGCTGGTGGCGGCCGCCAGCACCCGGTTCAGCACCTTGGGGCGGGGCAGGGCCAGGATCAGGGTCAGGGGCAGCTTGGGCGGCGGGGCCTGGTCCAGGATCACGTCCAGTTCCAGCGCCTGGTCGTCCAGGCGGAGCACCCGGCCCCGGCCCATGGCGCCGCCCAGCAGGCCCACGGCCAGTTCGTCTCCGGGCCGGGCCCGGTGCACCTCCAGCACGTGTTTCAGTCGGCGGCCGGTCAAGCGTACGGTGCCCCCGGTCCAGTCCTCTTCGCGCAGGATCAGCAGGTTCATGCGGCAACCCTCCTCTTGGTGCAGCCCGGGCGGCCGGAGCCTGATAAGCTGGTTTTTTATTGTGCCTGGAGATCTACGTGAAAATACTCATTCTCGGTGTGAACGGATTCGTGGGATCCCACCTCGTTGAGCGCGTCCTGCGGGAGACCAACTGGGAAGTCTACGGCATGGACCTGGGCAGCCACAAGGTCGCCGAGTTCCTGGACAACCCCCACTTCCACTTCGTCGAAGGGGACATCTCCATCAGCAAGGAGTGGATCGAGTACCACGTGAAGAACTGCGACGTGGTGCTGCCGCTGGTGGCCATCGCCACCCCCAAGGTCTACGTGACCGATCCGCTCCGGGTGTTCGAGCTGGACTTCGAGGAGAATCTGCGGATCATCCGCCAGTGCGTCAAGTACAAGAAGCGGGTGATCTTTCCCAGCACATCGGAAGTCTACGGCATGTGCCCCGACGCCGAGTTCGACGAGGAGACCTCGTCCCTGGTCACCGGTCCCATTTCCATGCAGCGGTGGATCTACAGCACCTCCAAGCAGCTGCTGGATCGGGTCATCTGGGGCTACGGGTTCCGGGACGGCCTGCGCTTCACCCTGGTGCGGCCCTTCAACTGGATGGGCCCCAAACTGGACAGCCTGAACACCGCCAAGGAGGGCTCTTCCCGGCTGGTGACCCAGTTCGCCTGGAACCTGTTCAACGGCGAGCCGCTCAAGCTGGTGGACGGCGGCAGTCAGCGTCGCTGCTTCTGCGACGTGGAGGACGCCATGGACGGGCTGATGGCCGTGCTGCACAACGAGGGCGGCAAGGCCGACGGCAAGATCTTCAACATCGGCAATCCGGGCAATGACTACAGCGTCAAGGAGATCGCCGAGATGATGGTGGAGATCTGGAAGGACCACCCGTTCCGCCTGGAACGCGGCACCCCCCTGTCCCAGATCGTGGAGGAGTCCTCCGGCACCTTCTACGGCAAGGGCTACCAGGACGTGCTGGTGCGCACCCCGAGCATCCGGCGCATGCAGGAGACCTTCGGCTTCCAGCCCAAGGTCGGTATCCGCGAGGCACTGCGCAAGTCGCTGGACTTCTTCGTGGAAGAGCACAAGGCCATGGAAAAGATTGTCGAAACCGAATGACCCGAAAGGAACGCTGGCAACTCTTCTACCTCTGGCTGTTCCTGGGACTGGTGCCGCTGCTCATGCGGCCCCTGTGGGAGCCGGATGAGGCACGCTATGCCGAGATCCCCCGGGAAATGCTGGCCCTGGGCGACTGGCTGACCCCGCGCCTGAACTATGTGCTCTATTTCGAGAAGCCGCCCCTGCAGTATTGGCTGTCCGCCGCGGCCATGCGGCTGCTGGGGCCGGCGCCGTTCGTGGCCCGGCTGCCCTTGGCCCTGGCCACGGCCATCAGCCTGGTCTGTGCCTGGCGCCTGGCTCGGCGGCTGGGCGCGCGCCAGCCCATGTGGGCTGCCTGCATGCTGGCCACGGCCATCCTACCCTTCATCTGCGGGCAGATCCTGACCCTGGACGCGCTGTTTTCGGCCTTCCAGGTGCTGGCCTTTGTGGCCGGCGTGGAGGCGGTGGCGGCGCGCTTCCAGGGCCGCGACGGGCGGGGCTGGACCCTCCTGGCCTTCGCCAGCCTGGCCCTGGCCGTGCTCACCAAGGGACTGGCGGCGCCGGTGCTGGTGGGGCTGACCCTGCTGAGCTCGCTCCCCTTCGCCTGGCGGGAGCCGCGGCTCCGGCGGGCCCTGCTGGCGACCCTGGGTTCCCCTCTGGGCTGGTTGCTGTTTCTGTTGCTGGCCGCCCCCTGGTTCATCCTGGTGGACCGGGCCCACCCGGGCCACGCCAACTTCTTCTTCGTCCACGAGCATTTCGCCCGCTTCACCAGCCACGTGCATGACCGCCAGGGCTCCAAGAACCCGATCCTGGACAAGCTCTACTTCGTGGGCGTGCTGGGCGCGGGGCTGCTGCCATGGCTGAGCGCCAGCTGGATCGGCCTGCGCCGCGGCTGGGCCTTCGTTCGCCGTCCGGCCGGTCCCCGCGTGGACCAGGCCCCGCTGCACCGCTGGACCCTGGCCGCCGCCCTGCTGGCCTTCGCCTGGCCCTTGTGCTTCTATTCCGTTTCCGGCTCCAAGCTGCCCCCGTACATCCTGCCGTCGGCGGTGCCGCTGCTGGCCATGGCCTGCGCCCTGGAACGGGAGGGGGAGGAACTGCGCGCCCTGGCCCGTTCCGGCTGGGAACTGCTGGTGCTGGGCGGGCTGCTGGCCCTTGCCGGCCCCTTCCTGGTGCAGGGCGGGCCCTCCGGCCTGGGCTGGGTGCTGGGCACCGGCGCGGCCATGGCTGGCCTGGGCTGCTGGGCCCTGCGGGCCCGGCGGCTGGTGCTGGCGACCCCGGACCAGCCCCGGGGGCTCACGGGCGCCCGCTGGTTCGCGTGCCTTGGCGCCGTGCTGCTGCTGGTGACGGTGGCCACGGGTCAGGTGGCCGGACCCGGCAAGGACGCCGGCGCGCTGGTCCGCCAGGGCCCCGCCGACGCCCAGTGGCTGAGCTGCGGCAACTACTTCCAGGCGATCCCCTTCGTCAGCAAGGCCCGCACCGTGGTGGTGGCCGGGACCGGTGAACTGGCGTATGGCCGGGACCACCTGGCCCCCGCCGAGCGGGACCTCTGGTTCCAGGAGGATCGCCGGCTGTTCACGGCCATGGGGCGGCGCATGCGGGCGGCCGAACCCGGCCGGCCGGTCTGGGCCCTGGTGGATCGGAACGACTGGCGGGACATGGGCGACGACGAGCGGGCGGCTTGGCAGGTGCACGGTGGCTCCCACGCCTGTGTCCTGGTGAGCCTGCGCGACTAATGTGCAAGGGGGGAACTGCCTGCTCGCTGCGCTCGCGATGTTCCCCCATCCAAGGGGGCGTGCGCCCTTGGATGTCTAAGGACCTCTCCCCCCCACCTGATGGCTGGGCAGAGCCCGGCCATCAGGTCTGTTACCCTTCCATGGGAGCCGGTGATCACATGCAAGCCCCCCTGATCTACCTGGACAACAACGCCACCACCCGCCTGGCGGAAGAGGCCCTGGCGGCCATGCTGCCCTACCTGGGCGAGCAGTACGGCAACGCCGGATCGGCCCACGGGCTGGGCCGGATGGCCGAGGCGGCGGTGGTGCACGGCCGTGGCCAGATGGCCCAGCTGCTCGGTTGCCAGGAGGCCGAGGTGGTGTTCACCAGCGGCGGCACCGAAGGCCTGAACCAGGCCATCCGCGGGGTCTTCGAGGCCCGGCCCCTGAAGCGCCACCTCGTCATCACCGCGGTGGAGCACAGCGCGGTGCTGGCCGTCGCCCAGTGGCTGCGGCAGCAGGGGGTGGAGGTCACCCTGCTGGGGGTGGACCGGCACGGCGCCCTGGATCTGGCGGAACTGGCGGCAGCCCTGCGTCCGGACACCGGCCTGGTCTCCATCATGGCCGCCAACAACGAGACCGGGGTCCGGTTTCCCCTGGAGGCCGCCGGACAGCTGGCCAAAGCCGCGGGGGCGCTGTTCCACGTGGACGGCACCCAGGCCGTGGCCAAGGGGCCCCTGGACCTGGCCGGTCTGCCGGTGGACCTGTTCAATTTGAGCGCACACAAGTTCCATGGTCCCAAGGGCATGGGCGCGCTGTTCGTGAAGCGGGGGCTGCGCCTGAAGCCGTTCCTGCTGGGCGGCGGCCAGGAGCGGGGCCGGCGGGGCGGCACCGAGAATGTGCCGGGCATCGTCGGCATGGGGCGGGCCGCGGAGCTGGCGTGCTCCCACCTGGACGATCTGCCGGCCATGGCCGCCCTGCGGGACCGGCTGGAGACCGGACTGCTGGAGCGGGTGCCGCAGGCGCAGGTGAACGGGGCCGGCAGCGAGCGGGTGCCCAACACCTCCCTGGTGAGCTTCCAGGGGATCGAAGGCGAGGCCCTGTTCCTGAAGCTCAGCGACCGGGGGGTGTGCGTGTCCACCGGCAGCGCCTGTGCCACCGGCCAGCGGGAGCCCAGCCACGTGCTGCGCGCCATGGGCGTGCCGCCGGAGCTGGCCCGGGGCACCGTACGCTTCTCCCTGAGCCGCTATACCACCGGGGCCGAGATCGACCGGGTGCTGGAGCTGGTCCCGGACCTGGTGGCCGAGCTGCGCGCCTCGGGGGCCATGGGGCGGCGGTAGGGCCGGCTCCTAGCCGCGGCTCCTGGGCGCACGCCGCCGGAGCCTGAGGTAGATGAGCCCCAGCGCCAGGATCAGGACCAGGATGCGGGTCATGCCGCGGCCTTCATGTCAGCTGTCGACCTTGAGGATGGCCAGGAAGGCCTCCTGGGGGATCTCCACGTTGCCGATGGACTTCATCCGCTTCTTGCCTTCCTTCTGCTTGTTCAGCAGCTTCTTCTTGCGCGAGATATCGCCGCCGTAGCACTTGGCCAGCACGTCCTTGCGCCGGGCCTTGACGTTGGTGCGGGCGATGATCTTGCTGCCGATGGCCGCCTGGATGGCCACGTCGAACATCTGGGCCGGGATGACCTCCTTCATCTTGACGGTGAGGCCCTGGCCCAGGCTGGCGCTCTTGCTGCGGTGCACCAGGATGGACAGGGCGTCGATGGGCTCGCCGTTGACCAGGATGTCCATCTTCACCAGGTCCGATTCCCGGTACTCCTTCATGTGGTAGTCGAAGCTGGCGTAGCCCTTGGAGATGGACTTGAGCTTGTCGTAGAAGTCCAGCACCACCTCGTTCAGCGGCAGCTCGTAGACCAGCATGACCCGGTCCTTGCCCACGTACTCCAGGCGCTGCTGCAGCCCCCGGCGCTCCTCGCATAGCTTCAGCAGGCCGCCCACGAAGTCCGGACGGGTGAGGATGGTGGCCTCGATGATCGGCTCCTCGATGGCGCTGATGCGGGGCAGGGGCGGCAGCCGGGAGGGGTTGTCCACCACTTCCTCGGTCCCGTCGGTGAGGTGCACCACGTAGCGCACGGACGGCGCGGTGGTGATCAGGTCCAGATCGAACTCGCGCTCCAGCCGCTCCTGGACGATCTCCATGTGCAGCAGGCCCAGGAAGCCGCAGCGGAAGCCGAAGCCCAGGGCCTGGCTGGTCTCGGGCTCGTACTTGAACGAGCTGTCGTTGAGCCGCAGCTTGTCCATGGCGTCGCGCAGGTTCTCGTAGTCGTCGCTCATGGTGGGGAAGATCCCGGCGAACACCACCGGCTGCAGCTCCTTGAAGCCCTGCAGCATGACCGTGGCAGGCCGGGTGGTGTTGGACAGGGCGTGGGTCATGGTGTCGCCCACCTTCACGTCGCCCAGGGTCTTGATGCTGCCGGTGACGTAGCCCACCTCGCCCACGCTCAGTTCGTCGGCCCGGGTCATCTTGGGGCTGAACACCCCCACCTCCTCCACCCGGTGCTCGCTGCCGGTGACCATGAAGTGAACGGTCTCGCCGGCCTTGAGGGTGCCGTTGACGATGCGCACCAGGCAGACCACGCCCCGGTACTGATCGTAGTGGCAGTCGAAAACCAGGGCCTGCAGCGGCGCCTTGGGGTCGCCCTGGGGGGCCGGCACCAGCTTGACGATCTGCTCCAGCACCGCCAGGCAGTTCTCCCCGGTCTTGGCGGAGACGTTGATGGCGTGCGCGGTGTCCACCAGGCCGATGACGGTATTGATCTCCTCCAGCACCCGCTCCGGCTCGCTGGAGGGCAGGTCGGTCTTGTTCAGCACCGGGAACACTTCCAGATCGTTTTCCAGGGCCAGGTAGGTGTTGGCCAGGGTCTGGGCCTCCACGCCCTGGGTGGAGTCCACCACCAGGATGGCGCCCTCGCAGGCGGCCAGGCTGCGGCTGACCTCGTAGGTGAAGTCCACATGGCCGGGGGTATCGATGAGGTTGAGGGTGTAGATCTGGCCATCCAGGGCCGGGTACTTGAGGGTCACGGCGTGGGCCTTGATGGTGATCCCCCGTTCCCGCTCCAGCTCCATGTCGTCCAGGATCTGGGCCTGCATATCGCGCATGGCGATGGTGTTGGTGAGCTCCAGCAGCCGGTCCGCGAGCGTGGACTTGCCATGGTCGATGTGGGCGATGATCGAGAAATTGCGAATGAGATTGGGGTCGGTCACGCGTGGCCTCGGATGGGTGCTGCTGGGGGGCGATTCGGTCGATCGCCTAGAACCTTCCATTGTATCGTTGCATCCATGGTTCGTCTGCTCTTGACTTGGATGCTCTCTGTGGCGGCGCTGGCGGCGACGGTGAGCGGGCGCATCAGCGACGGCCGCCAGGGGCTCGCCGGGGTGACGGTCTACCCCGACCGGGTGGTGCGGGTGCGCTCCCGGGACCTGCCGCCGGTGGCCGTCACCGACGCCGACGGCCGGTTCAGCCTGGACCTGGACCCCGGCGACACGGTGCTGGCCGTGGAGAAGTCCGGCTGGGAGCGGGACCTGGTGCCCCTGGCCGAACTGGCCGCGCCGGTGCTGCTGCGCCCGGCCCCGGCCTACCGCCGGGAGCGGGTGCTGGCCCTGCGCCTGGACTTCCCTGACGTGACCCCGCTGCGCAGCGACGCGGAGCTGCGGTCGATCCTGTTCAGCCGCCGGCCCGGCGAGGCCAGCGCCGCCAACTACTACTACGAGAGCTCCAAGGGCAGCCTGGAACTGGAAGAGGGGGACATGAAGCACCTGGCCTGCCCGGCGCCGGTGCCGCCCAAGCCGCTGCCGCCCCGCTACATGCTCGATGAGCGCCGGGAGGAGGTAGCCCGCTGGGCCTTGACCCAGATCCGGGGCCTGGACCTGAAGCCGTACGACCAGGGGGACAACCGCACCGGAGCATCCGTGCCGGACGGCAAGCCGGACCACCTGTGGATCATCCCGCCCGGCCCCTCCCGCACCATCACCCTCGATCCGGCCCACTTCGCCGCCATCTGTTTCATGCTGCCGCTGCCCTGGCAGCCCGCCGTGTCCTGGCCGGTGGTATTCTTTTCCGAGGAAACCCCCCTGGGCAACATCGTCCACGAAGGCATCCACGCCATGGGCGAGTTCCGGGTGGGCGACTTCTACATGGACTGCGGGCATCCGCTCACCGCCGGCAAGTGGGACATCATGGACGCCGGCCAGTTCCAGGGCTGGGACGCCATGCACCCGGACCAGTTCCCCTGGCAGGAGGACACCGGCTACAGCCCGGCCCAGCCCATGGGCTGGACCCGGGCCGAGCTCTGGTACCGGGGCCGGTTCCGGGCCACGGTCAACACCCGGACGGTGGCCCGGGCCTGGGAGGGCTGGATGGACCCCCTGGAACGGGCCCCCCGGGACCTGGCCCAGCGCCTGGTGGTGCCGGATCCCCGGCACCGGGGCCGGTTCTGGGAGTTCAATGTGCGCCGCCCTTGGGGCTTCGACCGGGGCCGCACCGGCGGCCAATGGGGGGCCGGCTACGAAGGCCTGGTGGTGGCCCGGGTGGACCCGGCCCTGAACCGGGCCGGGCAGTTCCTGGGCCCGGTGCGGGTGCTGCGGGCCCATCCGGACAGCCCCGAGCCGCCGCTGCCCCGGCACCCCTGCCACCGCTGGGAACTGGACAGCGCCGCCTTCAACCTGGGGCCCGGGGAAGTGGCCGCCGGCCGGGACGGCCCGCTGCGCTGGGAGGTGCTGGACGTGGACCCTGCCGGGCGGATGCGGGTGCGGGTGTCCCTGGCTGGCCGCTAGCCCCGGCTGACCCGTTGATCAGGCTTTCTTGATCCTGTTTTTCCCCGGTCATCGGCGTTTATCCCCGTTCCAACGCGGCCCCGGCTTGCCGTCGCGCAGGGTTCTGGCGGCCGGTCCATCCGGCTCCCGGCCAAGGCCCCATGGGGCTCGACTCCCAAGACGTCCCGGAACTTGCGCCAAGGCTGATGCCAGGGCATAGGGAACGGGGAGGAACACCGATGAGCGGGGAAATGCAGGATGACAGTTGGATGGCCCGGCGCTGGATCCTGATTCTGGCGATGGCTGTCAGGTCTGCCGACAGTTCCTGCCACCGTTGTCCCGGGCACGGGGTGGGGGGGGCCTGCCACGCTCCCGGCGCCCCGGGCGCCCGGCTCCGGTAAGCTGAAGGTCCGGACCCCCCGTCCGCCCCGGAAGCCCCCATGGACCCGCTCGACGCCATCCTGCACCACGACCCCCTGACCCGGGAGGACCTGGTCCTGCTGCTCGGCCTGCGCCAGCCGGCCGATGTGGCGCGGCTGCGCGCCCGGGCCCAGGCGGTGACCCGGGCCCAGGTGGGCGACGCGGTGTTCTACCGGGGCCTGATCGAGCTGTCCAACATCTGCGCCTGCGATTGCCACTACTGCGGCATCCGCGCCAGCAACGCGCGGGTGGAGCGCTACACCCTGGACGATACCGAGGTGCTGGACGCGGCCCGCTGGTGCGCCCAGGCCGGCTATGGCTCGCTGGTGCTGCAGGCCGGCGAGCGGAGCGACCCCGCCTTCCGGGACCACATCAGCCATCTGGTCCGGCGCATCCGGGCCGAATCGGTGCGGCCGGAGTTGCCCAAGTTACCTCATGGCCTGGGGATCACCCTGTCCCTGGGCGAGCAGCCCCGGGAGACCTACCGGCAGTGGCGCCAGGCCGGCGCCCACCGCTACCTGCTGCGCATCGAGACCACCGATCCGGGGCTGTTCGCCCGGATCCACCCGCCGGAGCAGACCCTGGCGCGCCGGCTGCGGGCCCTGGCCGATCTGGCCAGCTGCGGGTTCCTGGTGGGGACCGGGGTGATGATCGGCATTCCCGGCCAGACCCTGGCCATGCTGGCCGAGGACATCCTGTTCTTCCGGGACCATCCCATCGACATGATCGGCATGGGCCCCTGGCTGCGCCACGAGGACACCCCCATGGGCGGCTGGGACCAGCCCCTGGCTCCGGCCGACCAGCTGCAGCTGAGCCTCAACATGATCGCGGCGGTGCGCCTGGCCTGCCCGGACGTGAACATCGCCGCCACCACCGCCCTGCAGGCCATGGTGCCCGACGGCCGGGAACGGGGGCTGGCCTACGGGGCCAATGTCACCATGCCCAACCTCACCCCGGTGCACGCCCGCGAGCACTACCGGCTCTACGAGGGCAAGCCCTGCCTGGACGAGGCCCGGGAGCAGTGCCGGGGCTGCCTCATGGGCCGGGTGGAATCGGTGGGCCGCACGGTGGCCCTGAACCAGTGGGGGGATCCGCCGGCCTTCGCCCGCCGGACAGGCGATAGAACGCCGGTCTGGCCCGCTCCCGGCGACCCGGCTCCGGACGCTATGTGAGGGCCATGGGGGCGGGGCGCCGGAAGCGGCCGGACGCGGGCCCCGGGCCGGGGGTATCCTGGATCATTGGCATCGGCAATGGCCGGGCGGATCGGGGAAAATAATACGTTGCGTATTTCCACACCCGGACATTCAATAATTTAAGATACCCTGATCTCTTAGACGAACTAAGACGGCGGCCCATGGATCCAGTCCTCTACACCTACCACATACCCAGGCATGATCCTGAGGTGGTCGCCCGCAACGTCGTGCGGCAGCACCTGGCGGACCACCTGCTGCTTTGGCGCCGGATCTCCGACGCCTGCGAACTGGTGTTCATGGCCACCTGCCAGCGGGTGATCTGGATGTTCTGGGGCGGGGACGGCACCACCCTCGGGTTCGGTCCCGAGATCGACTGCTTCCAGGGCGAAGCGGCCTGGCGGCATCTGCTGGAGGTGGCCACCGGGCTCAACAGCGCCAACCTGGGCGACCGGGAGGTGGTGGGGCAGATGCGCCAGGCCCTGGCCACGGCCCGGGAGACCCGCACCGCCGGGGCCGAGGCCCAGGCCGCCATCGAGGACATCCTGCGCGAGGCCCAGCGCCTGCGCACCCGCATCGGCCTGGACGACGGCAGCGCCAGCGTGGCCACGGCCGCGCTCCGGCACCTGGAGACCACCCTGGCCCCGGGCGCCCGGGTGGCCCTGGTGGGGGTGGGCCCCATGAGCCGCTACCTGGCCCAGCGCCTGCCCGAGCGCGGCTTCACGGTCACCCTGTCCAACCGCACCCTGGCCAAGGCCGAGGCCTTCGGCCTGCCCATGGTACCCCTGGCCCAGCTGCAGATGGATCCGGGCGGCTTCGAGGCCATCGTGTCGGCCACCGCCAGCAACGCGCCGCTGTTCACCCTCGACCAGTGGGGCCGGCTGGAGCGGCCGCCCATGCAGTTCATCGATCTGGCCCTGCCATACGATGCCGAGCCCGCCCTGGGCCACCTGCCCTGGGTCACCCGGGTGGATCTGTCGTTCTTCCTGGCGGAGACCGAAGTCACCCGGCACAAGCGGATGGAGGCAGCCAGCCAGGCGGAACCCTACCTGGTCGGCGCGGTGGAGCGGCTGCGCAAGCGGGCCGACACCCGCATCCAGAAGTTCGCCATGCGCACCGCCCAGGAGCGGCTCACCGACGCCTGGGAGGCCATGGAGGCCGAGGCTACCGCCCCGGGCAGCGTGCTGGCCGACCTGGATCCGGCCCAGCTGGAGGCCCTGGAATCCCTGCTCAAGCGGGGCCGGACCCTGGCCTTCCGGGCCCTGACCCTCCAGCGCGAGCCCGCCCTGGAATCGCATTGAAGGTCCAGCAGCCATGAGGATCGTTCTTGGAACCCGGGGATCCCAGCTGGCGGTCCAGCAGTCCGAAGCCATGGTGGCGTACCTGCGCGCGGCCGGCCACGACGTGGTGTGGAAGCGCTTCACCACCCACGGCGACCAGTGGCTGGACGGCCCCCTGGGCAAGGCGACCGGCACCGGCTTCTTCACCCGGGAACTGGAGCAGGCCCTGCTGGCCGGCGAGGTGGATCTGCTGCTGCACTCCTGCAAGGACGTGTCCCTGGAGCGCCCGGACGGGATCGTGACGGTCTGCGTACCCGAGCGGGAGGATCCGGCCGACCTGCTGGTCCTGCGTCCGGACGCGCCGGAACATCCGGTCATCGGCACCAGCTCCGAGCGCCGGCTGCGCTTCCTCACCCAGGCCCTGCCCAGGGCCAGCTTCACCTGGATCCGCGGCAACGTGCCCACGCGGGTGCAGCGGGTGGCCGATGGCCAGCTGCGCGGCGCCCCCCTGCACGGGACCGTGCTGGCCGCCTCCGGCCTGCGCCGGCTGGGCCTGGACCTTTCGGCCCTGCGGGTGCGCCCCCTGGAACCGCACGAGCTGCTGCCGGCCCCGGCCCAGGGCGCCCTCCTGGTGGAGGGGCGCCGGGGCGAAACCGCCCTGGCCCAGGCCCTGGCCGGCTTCCACCATCCCCTCACCCAGCGCCTGGTCACCCTGGAGCGGGCCGTGCTGGCCGGCATCGGTGGCGGCTGCCAGCAGCCCCTGGGCGCCCTGGCCGTGCTCGCCGACGGCGAGGTCCTGCTGCGCGCCGGCTACGCCGGGGACGGCGCCCCGATCCGCTGGGCCGAAGCCCGGGGCGGCGACGACGCGTCCCTGGCGGCCCGGGTGCTGGAGGGTCTGGGACTGTGAAACGGCTGGGCCTGGCCCGCGGGCTGGAGGACGCCCTGTGCCGGACCGTGGCCGCGGCGGGATGGCAACCCGTGCCCGTGTTCCTGTCCCGCATGGAGGCCACCCGGGCGGTTCCGCCCATGGCGCATCCGGACGCGCTACTGCTGCTCAGTCCATCGGCTGCTCGGTTCGCCCTGCTGCCGCCCGAGGTGCCTTGCCTGGTCCAGGGCGAGGCCACCGGCGCCGCGCTGGCGGCCACCGGGGCCGGCCGGACCGCGCAGGTGAGCGCCGAACCCCGGGCCGAGGGCCTGTGGGCGCTGCTGCGCGCCCAGTTCCCGGAGGGCGGCGACTTCCTGCTGGCCCGGGGCGAGCGCAGCCGGCAGTACCTGGAGACGGTCGCCGCGGGCAGCCCCTGGCGCCTGCACCCCTGGATCACCCACCGGGAGCAGCCCCTGGACCCGCCGCCGGCCCTGCCGGAACTGGAGGCCGTGCTGGCGCTGAGTCCGCTCCAGGCGGAACTGCTGGGCCCTCGCTCGGTCGGCATGCTGCGCTTCGGCTGGGGCGAGCGCACCGGCCGCGCTTTCCGGAAGGCAGGGTATCCTGTGCAGGGCTGTTGTGCGCCCGATGCGGCCGCGCTTGCGCGGATGCTTTCCGCCCCGGACGTCCAGGCCCCTTCGTGAGGAACCCATGCTGATCCGATCCCGCCGCTTGCGCGCCACCGCCGCCCTCCGCGACCTGGTGGCGGAAACTGAACTGCTGCCCCGGCACCTGATCCAGGGCCACTTCGTGCAGCCCCAGGCCGGATCCACCGAAATTGCCAGCCTGCCAGGCATCGCCCGCAACGGCATCCAGGAGACCGTGCGCCAGGTGGAGGCCGATCTGAAGCTGGGCATCCGCACCGCCCTGCTGTTCGGAGTGCCCGACCCGGCCGAGAAGTCGCCCAGCGCCGCCGCCGCCCATGACGCCGAAGGCCTGGTGCCCCGCACCGTCCGGGCGCTCAAGGCCGCGTTCGGCCAGGACCTGGTGGTGATGACCGACGTCTGCCTGTGCGCCTACACCGACACCGGCCATTGCGGGCTCAACCACGGGGCCGAGATCGTCAACGACGCCAGCACCGCCACCCTGGCGCGCATGGCCGTGGCCCACGCCGAGGCCGGCGCCGATATGGTGGCGCCCTCGGACATGATGGACGGCCGGATCCTGGCCATGCGCCAGGCGCTGGAGGCGGCCGGCCACCTCAACGTGGGCATCCTCAGCTATGCCATCAAGCACGCCGGGGCCTACTACGGCCCGTTCCGGGAAGCGGCCGATTCCTCGCCCAAGTTCGGCGACCGGCGCAGCTACCAGATGGATCCGCGCAACGCCCGGGAGGGCCTGCGGGACGCCCTGCTGGACCTGGAGGAGGGCGCCGACGCACTCATGGTCAAGCCGGCCCTGCCCAATCTGGATCTCCTGTGGCGGCTGCGGGAGCGCACCCTGTGCCCCCTGGCCGCCTACCACACCTCCTCGGAATACAGCACGGTGAAGGCCGCCGCCCGCCTGGGCTGGGTGGACGAAGCCAACCTGTTCCGGGAACACCTCCTGGCCATCCGGCGCGCCGGCGCGGACTGGATCGTCACCTACGCGGCGCGCGAAGCCCTGCAGAAACATTGGATTTGATATGGAAAACGCCAACGAAACCCTGTTCCGGGAAGCCCTGACCCATTTCCCGGGCGGTGTCTCCAGTCCGGTGCGCGCCTTCAAGGCCGTGGGCGGCACCCCGAAGTTCTTCCGCAAGGCCTGGGGCGCCCGCTTCGAGGACGAGGAGGGCCGGCGCTACGTGGACCTGTGCATGTCCTGGGGCCCCCTGATCCTGGGCCACGCGGTGCCCGAAGTGCTGGCCGCCGCCCGGGAGGCCATGGAAGAGGGCCTCACCTTCGGCGCCCCCTCCCGCCGGGAGCTGGTGCTGGCCCGCCGCATCAAGACCCTGGTGCCGTTCGTGGAGAAGATGCGCTTCGTGTCGTCCGGCACCGAGGCGGTGATGTCCGCCCTGCGCACCGCCCGGGGCTTCACCGGCCGCGACCGGATCCTCAAGTTCGACGGCTGCTACCACGGCCACAGCGACGGCATGCTGGTGCAGGCCGGCTCCGGCCTGGCCACCTTCGGCGAGCCCTCCAGCGCCGGCGTGCCCCGGGCCTTCGCCGATCTGACCACGGTGATTCCCCTGGATGATCCTGAGAGCCTGGAACGGGTCTTCGCCCAGCAGGGCGACCAGCTGGCCGCCGCCATCATCGAGCCGATTCCCGCCAACAACGGTCTGCTGGTCCAGGACCTGGCCTTCCTGCAGCGGCTGCGCGAACTGTGCAGCCAGCACGGCACCGTGCTGATCTTCGACGAGGTCATCAGCGGCTTCCGGGTGGCCCCCGGCGGCGCGGCCGAGCTGTTCGGCATCACCCCGGACCTGGTCACCTACGGCAAGATCATCGGCGGCGGCATGCCGGTGGGACTGTATGGCGGGCGGGCGGACATCATGGCGGTGGTGTCCCCGGACGGCCCGGTCTACCAGGCCGGCACCCTCAGCGGCAACCCCGTGGCCATGGCCGCGGGCCTGGCCACCCTGGAAAAACTCACCCCCAACCTGTACCGGGACCTGGACCGCAAGGCCGCCCGCTGGGCCCAGGCCTTCGAGAAGCTGCCGGGACTGCACGCGCCCCGGGTGGGCAGCCTGATCTGGCCCCTGTTCCAGCCCGGCGTCAAGCGCGCCGACCGAGTCCAGGCCGGCGCCATCGCCCAGTTCAACCGCATGCACGGCCTCCTGTTGACCCAGGGCATCTACCTGCCGCCCTCCGGCTACGAGGTGGCCTTCCTGTCCGCCGCCCACGGCGACGAGGAACTGGCCCACTTCGAGCGGGCCATCGGCGTGATCACCCCGGAACTGCGGATCCAGTCCTGATCTTCCCCATCGGAAAGCCCCCCATGACCGCTCCCCTCCTTCGCGCCCTCCAGGGCGAGCTGCTGCCCACGCCGCCGGTGTGGTTCATGCGCCAAGCCGGCCGGTTCCTGCCCGAGTACCGGGCCATCCGGGCCAAGGCCACCTTCGAACAGGTCCTGTACGATCCGGACCTGGCCGCGGAGGTGACCCTGCAGCCGGTGCGCCGCTTCCCCGGGCTGGACGCGGCGATCATCTTTTCGGACATCCTGGTGATCCTGGAGGCCCTGGGCTGCGGGGTGGTCATCCCCGAAGGCGGCCCGCGGCTGACCCGGACCCTGGACCAGCTGGATCCAACCGGACCACTGGACGAACGGGTGTTCGAGCCGGTGCAGGCGGCGCTGCGCAAGGTGCGCGCCGCCCTGCCGGCGCACCAGGCCCTGCTGGGCTTCGCCGGCGCCCCCTGGACCCTGTTCGCCTACGGCCTGGAGGGCCATGGCAGCCGCACCTGGGCCCGGGCCAAGTCCTTCCTGCACCAGGAACCGGTGCGGGCCCAGCAGTGGCTGGACCGGCTGGCCGACATCTCCGCCCTGCTGCTGAACCGGCACATCGGCGCCGGCGCCCAGGGCGTGCAGCTGTTCGACACCTGGGCCGGGGAGCTGGACCAGGACGACTTCGAGCGCTTCGCCCTGCCCGCCGCCGGGCGCGCCCTGGCCCAGGTGGCCGGCGCCCCACGCCTCTATTTTCCCCGGGGCATCCTGCCGGCCAGCCTGGACCGGCTGCCCTGCGAAGCCCTGGCGGTATCCTGGCAGGTGCCCATGGCCGAGGCGCGCCGCCTGTTCCCGCACAAGGTCCTGCAGGGCAACCTGGATCCCGCCGCCCTGCTGGCCGGGGCCGGGACCGCCTGCCGCAAGGCCCGGGCTATCGTCGAGGCCATGCGCGGCCAGGCCCACGTGTTCAACCTGGGCCACGGCCTGCTGCCCGAGACCGACCCGGAGGTGGTGGGGGCGGTGATCGCCGCGGTCAAGGAAAAGCGGACAACCTGACAGGCTGGCAGATACGGGATGGTTGCGGCCCCGGCGGCCGCGCCGGATGATGATGAACTGGAGGCGTTCCCCCATGGCCTTGTCGCTGGAAGAACTGGTCAAGCACTACGATCGCCCCGGACCCCGCTACACCGGCTACCCCATGCCGCCGGTCTGGTCCGAAGGCTTCCCGGCGGCCGAACTGGAGGCCGCCCTGGTCCGGGCCGACCAGGATCCCGGCCCCCTGTCCCTGTACGCCCACCTGCCGTTCTGCAAGCGGCGCTGCTCCTACTGCGGCTGCAACGTGGTGGTGAGCCCCCGCTACGAGCCGGTGGAGGGCTTCCTGCGGGCCCTGGAGGCGGAGGTGGACCTGTGGGCCGCCCATCTGCCCACCCGGCGCGAGGCCATCCAGCTGCACTGGGGCGGCGGCACCCCCACCTACCTGAAGGTGCCGGAGCTGGCCCGGACCTTCCAGCTCATCACCGAGCGCTTCCCCCTGCGCGCCGACGCCGAGGTCTCCATCGAAGTGGATCCCACCTTCCTGGAGCCCGACCAGCTGCCGGCCCTGCGCGAGCTGGGCTTCAACCGGGTCTCCTTCGGGGTGCAGGACATCGATGACGATGTCCAGGCCCTCATCACCCGCGGCCAGACCTGGGAGCAGACCCTCGGCACCGTCCGCCAGGCCCGGAGCCTGGGCTTCACCGGGGTGAACCTGGACCTGGTCTACGGCCTGCCCGGCCAGACCGTGGCCACCTTCCGGCGCACCCTGGAAAGCACCCTGGAGCTGGAGCCGGACCGCATGGCCATCTTCGGCTTCGCCTACCTGCCGCGCATGATCGCCCACCAGCGCAGCATCCCGGTGGCGACCCTGCCCGGGCCGGAACTGCGCCTGGAGCTGCTCCTGCTGGCGGTGGAGATCCTGGAGCGGCACGGCTACGTGGCCATCGGCATGGACCACTTCGCCCGGCCCGAGGACGGCCTGGCCAAGGCGATGCGGGAGGGCCACCTGATCCGCAACTTCATGGGCTACGCGGTGGCTGCCGGGTCGGACCTGCTGGGCTTCGGCCCCAGCGCCATCTCCAACGTGGGCGGGGTCTACGCCCAGAACGAAAAGATCCTCAGCAAGTGGGAGCGGGAGGTGCAGGGCGGCCGGTTCGCCGTGCACAAGGGCCACCGGCTGAGCGCGGACGATCTCATGCGCCGCTGGCTGATCCACGAGCTCATGGGCCGGTTCGAGCTGCGCTGGGACGACCTGCGCCAGCGCTACGGGGTGGACGGGCCGCTGCTGTTCGCCGAGGCCCTGGACGAGCTGCGGGCCGAGGAGCCCTACGGCACCGTGCAGGTGCGGGACGAGGGCGTGTTCATCACGCCCCTGGGCCGGCGCTTCGTGCGCAACCTGGTGCAGCCTTTCGACGCCTACCTGAAGCGGCTGGCGGCCAGCACGCCGTTTTCGAGAACGGTGTGAGCGTCGATACCGCCGTCCTGCTGCTGAACCTGGGCGGCCCGCTGCGCCAGGCGGACGTGGAACCCTTCATGTACCGGCTGTTCGCCGACGCCGAGATCATCCGCTTCCCCGGGCCCCGCTGGCTGCAGCCGCTGTACGCCACCCTGTTGTCCCGGGGCCGGAGCCGGGAAGTGCGCGGGCGCTACCAGGAGATCGGCGGTGGCAGCCCCATCCTGACCGAGACCGCCCGCCAGGCCACGGCCCTGCGCCAGGCCCTGCGCGCCGCCGGGCGCCCGGAGCCGGTGAAGTTGCTGTTCCGCTACGCGGCGCCCCGGGCCGCCGGCCTCATGCGCGCCCTGCGCGCCCAGGGCATCCGCCGGCTGCTGCCGGTCACCCTGTACCCCCACGACTGCCGGGGCACCACCGGCTCCAGCTGGTCGGAACTGGCCCGGGAGGCCGCGGGGCAGGGACTGCAGGTGCTGCCCGGGGTGCTGCACTACGCCACCGACCCGCATTACATCGAGGCCCTGGCCGAGCCCCTGGCCGCGGCCCTGCGGGAGCGGCCCGGGGCCACGGTGGTGTTCAGCGCCCACAGCCTGCCGGCCCGGGCCATCGCCGAGGGCGACCCCTACCAGCGGGAGATCCAGGCCACGGTGGCGGCGGTGCAGGCACGCATCGGCCCGGTCCCGGGGGGCTGCATGCTGGCCTATCAGAGCAAGGTCGGGCCGATCCGCTGGCTGGAGCCGGAACTGGGCGGCGTGCTGCGCACCCTGGGCGGCCGGGACCTGATCCTGCTGCCGGTGAGCTTCGTGAGCGAGCACATCGAGACCCTGCACGAGCTGGATATCCAGTTCCGGGAGGTGGCGCGCTCGGCCGGGGTGCGCAGCTACACCCGGCTGCCGGTCCCGGGCACCCACCCGGCCTTCATCCGCTGCCTGGCCGAGCGGACCCTGGCGGCCCTGGAGGCCGGGGCCCCCGCTTGACGCGGGTGGGATGCTGGGAAGACCCGCGCCCTCGGCACGGTCCCATTCCTTCCCATGGAGGACGGCCATGACATCGGTCCTGGACAAGCTCGGCCTGGCGGCCCACAACCTCGGCGGCTTCGACGGCGAATGGCTGGGCAGCGGCCCGGTGCAAACGGTGGTATCGCCCGTGGATGGCGCCCCCCTCGCCACGGTGGCCACCGTCGACCCGGCGGACTTCGAGCGGATCCTGGCCCGCTGCCACCGGGCCTTCGCCGACTGGCGGCTGGTGCCCGCGCCCAAGCGCGGCGAGGTGGTCAAGGCCCTGGGCGACGAACTGCGCCGGCAGCAGGCCGATCTGGCCGCCCTGATCACCCTGGAGATGGGCAAGACCACCCGGGAGGCGCTGGGCGAAGTGCAGGAGATGATCGACGTCTGTGACCTGGCCGTGGGCCTGTCCCGGCAGTTCCACGGCCGCACCCTGCCCAGCGAACGGAGGGAGCACCGGCTGCAGGAGCAGTGGCACCCCCTGGGGGTGGCCGGAGTGATCACCGCGTTCAACTTCCCCGTGGCGGTCTGGAGCTGGAACGCCGCCATCGCCCTGGTGTGCGGGGACCCGGTGTTGTGGAAGCCGTCCAGCAAGACCCCGCTGGCCGCCCTCGCCTGCACCCGCATCGCCGAGCGGGTGCTGCGCGCGGCCGGGCACGACCCCGCCGTGTGCAGCCTGGCCATCGGCCGTGGCAGCGCCATCGGCGATCTCATCAGCCGGGATCCCCGGGTGGCCCTGGTGTCCTACACCGGCAGCGTGCCCAGCGGCAGGCGGGTGGGGTGCCTGGTGCAGGAACGGTTCGGCCGGCATCTGCTGGAACTGGGCGGCAATGGCGCGGTCATCGTCACCCCCGCCGCCGATCTGGAGACCGCCCTCCAGGCCGTGCACTTCGGCGCCGTGGGCACCTCCGGCCAGCGCTGCACCACCACCCGCCGGGTGATCGTGCACGAATCCATCTACCCGGACTTCCTGGCGGGCCTCCAGGCGCGCTACGCCCGCACCCGGGTGGGCGATCCCCGGGATCCGGCCCAGCTCATGGGCCCGCTGGTGGATGCGGGCGCAGTGGCGACCATGCGGTTGGCCATGGCGGCCATCCGCGAGCAGGGCGGGCGGATCCTCATGGGCGGCGACCCGCTGCCGCTGCCGGGCGGCTGCTACGTGACCCCCTGCCTGGCCGAAGTGCCCTGGGACCTGCCCATGGTGCGCGAGGAGACCTTCGCCCCGGTGCTCTACCTGATCCGCTACCGCACCCTGGAGGAGGCCATCCGGATCCAGAACGCGGTGCCCCAGGGCCTTTCCAGCGCCATCTTCAGCAACGACCTGCGCGAGACCGAGCTGTTCCTGGCCGCCGCCGGCAGCGATTGCGGCATCGCCAACGTCAACACCGGCACCAGCGGCGCCGAGATCGGCGGCGCCTTCGGCGGCGAAAAGGAGACCGGCGGCGGCCGGGAAAGCGGTTCCGACGCCTGGAAGGCCTACATGCGCCGGCAGACCACCGCCATCAACTTCAGCGGCGGACTGGAACTGGCCCAGGGAATCAGCCTGGAAGGGTAGGCCGCCCGGGGCAGCTGTCTGCTCAATTTCCCGAGTCGCTGCCCTGTTCCACGGCGCCGGAAAGGGCGCTGCCGGTGGTCAGGTGGCGGTGCACCATGCCGAAGGCCTCGTGATTGACGCTCACGAAGGTGACCAGCAGGAAGAACATGAAGGCCAGAAGCGGCAGTCCGCGTTTGGACCGGGCCAAGGACCGAGCGCTCAGTTCCGAGCACAGCAGCAGGAGCAGCACCAGGGCCAGCTTCCAGTGCAGATACTTGGCGTCGAAGGGGTGATCTCCGGCACGCAGGCGCATGGACAGCAAGACGATCCCGGCAAGCACCGCCACCCGCAGCCCCCAGGCGGCGGTGCGCTTCCACAGGATCGAGGTCAGGCCCTGGAGGTCCGGGCGGCTTTCCTCCAGGCCCACCAGGACCAGGATCACCATCATGGCCCCGCCTCCCATGGCCAGACTCAGCAGGTGAAGCCACTTGACGAACCCAAACGCGGTGAAGTCGGCCATGGATGCCTCGGGGGGGCGGCCCCGGCGGGGCAGCGATCCGATTGTCGCGCATTCCGGGGCCGGACAGAAGACAGGATGGGCGGGCTCCGCCTGCCCAGCCTGTGGGGGGTGGGTCCATAGATATCCAAGGGCGCATGCGCCCTTGGATGGGGAACCTCGCGAGCGCAGCGAGCAGGCAGTTCCCCCTTTCAGAGTAAGGGTTCGTGGGCAGACGCCACGGTCCGGTTGGTTTAATATCTGCTCAAGAGCAGGTGACCATGCCCGAGCAGATCGGAAAGTACCGCATCGTGCGGACCCTGGGCCAGGGGGCCATGGGGGAGGTCTACCTGGCCCACCATCCGGCCATCGGCCGGGACGTGGCCATCAAGACCATCCTGCCCAGTGCGGCCAAGGGCGAGGAGGCCGAAGGCCGGTTCCGCCGGGAGGCCGAGGCCGCCGGCCATCTGAACCACCCGAACCTGGTCACCGTGTTTGATTTCGACAAGGACCAGGGGGTGCTGTTCCTGGTTATGGAGTACGTCAAGGGCGACGACCTGGAGGACCTGCTGCGCGACCGGGCCCTGGCGCCCGCGCAGTTCCTGGAGGTACTGGCGCAGGTCTGCGACGGCCTGGCCCATGCCCACCGCAACGGCATCATTCACCGGGATATCAAGCCCGCCAACATCCGGGTCGTGCGCGAAGGCGGCGAACTCCTGGCCAAGGTCATGGACTTCGGCATCGCCCGCATGGGCGACAGTTCCCTGACCTCCACCGGCATCGTCATGGGCACGGTGAGCTACATGGCCCCGGAATACATCCGCGAAGGCCGCGCCACCTCCCAGTCGGACCTGTTCGCGGTGGGCGTGATGCTGTACGAGGGCCTGACCGGGCGCAAGCCGTTCCCCGGCGAGACCACCACCACCATCCTGTTCAAGATCGTGTCCGACCCTCCGGAACCGGTGTCGCCGGAGGCCATCCGCGGCATCAGCCCCAGCATCCGCGGCGTGCTGAACCGGGCCCTGGCCAAGGATCCGGCGGCCCGCTTCCCCAGCGCCGAGGCCCTGGCCCGGGCGCTCCGGGCCTGCAAGGACCCCACCTGGTCCGGCGTCGCGGAAGAGGGCACGACCATGCTGGCCCGCCCCGGCGGCGCCCCGGCGGGGACCGGAAGCCTGCCGGCGGGGTCCGGCGCTGCCCTGCCGGGGGTGGCCGTTCCTGCGGCCGCAGGGCCGACCTTGAGTGAACGGCCCACGGCCGTCGCCGCCACCGCCGGCCTTCCGTCCGGCGTGGCGCCCGGCCCCCGGACCGACCTCCCGTCCGGCGTGGCGCCCGCCCGGACCGGGCGGCCTGTGCGCGCCTGGCTGCTAGGGCTCGGCGCCGTGACGGTGCTGCTGGTCGCCGGCGGCCTGGCAGTGCGTCACCTGGCCCGGCCCCAGTCCCCGGTGGCGGAGCCTTCGGTCCGGCCCGGCGCACCGCCTGCGCCTGCGCCATCCCCGGTCCCGGCGGCCGAACCCGCCCCCGAGCCCGCGCCAGACCCCGCGGCGGCGGCCAGGCCCGCGCCGGCCGCGCCCGCGACGGCACCGAAGCCCGCGCCCACGGGGGGGTCCAAGCCTGCTCCAGCGGCCGTCCTGGCGGGAGCGAAGCCCGCCCCGCCCCGGCCGGGGCCCACGGCGACCGGCGCGGCCGCGCCCGCGCCCATCAAACCGGCCAAACCGGCCGAGCCGGCTGAGCCGGCCGATGGACCAGCCCCGGCGGCCGAGGACCCCGTGAAGACCATCGGCCGGTTGCTGGGTTCTGACCCGCGCCAGGCGGCCGCCATGCTCAAGCCCATGGTCCAGGCCCAGCCCGGCAGCGTGGAACTGCAGGGCCAGTTGCTGGCGGCGCTGTACCGCAGCGGCCAGGCTTCGGAATTCGACCGGGCCCTGGCCCGGGCCACGGCTGCCGGGGTCACCGTGAAGTCCATGCTCGGGATCCCCGCCTTCCGGGCGGCCATGGCGGACGAGAGCCGCCTGCAGAAGGCCAGGACCGGGGTGCTGCCGCTGGACGTCATGGCCAAAGTGCTGGAGGGCCTGTGAGTCCCGGGTCCGGGCCGCCGGCACGAACGATAAATAAAGTATATAATGGCCTGTGGGCCTGCGCCCGGTCGGCTTTTCCCCTTCAACGCTTCAACCCTCCTCTGTTCTAATCACTTCATTCCCCATTCTCCCCAAGGAGCTGTCATGCGTGTTTCCCTCTACCTTCCACTGGGTTTGGCCCTGGCCGGGCTCGTGGGTTGCGCGCCCAAGCTGGCTCCCAACACGGTGCCGGTCACCACCACCTCGGTCAAGAACGCCCCTGCCTGGATCGACAACGAGGAGATCCCGGACGGCCTGGCCGCCACCGGGATCGCCCAGGCCAACCCCATGGGCGACAAGTCCCTGCAGCGCACCGTCGCCATCGCCGATGCGCGCACCAAGCTGGCCGGCAAGCTCAAGGTGCGGGTGCAGAACATGTTCTCCCAGCTCAACCAGCAGGTGACCAACGCCTCCGCGGACGGCGGCAAGCCCATCAAGACCGATGTGATGAACCGGGTCATCGAGAACGTGACCCGCCAGCTGGTTGACCAGGAACTGGCCGGCACCAGCACCCGCTCCTTCTGGTCCGATCCTTCCGATGGCAACCTGTATGTGTTCGTGGTCATGACCAAGGACACCCTGGATCGGGCCCTGGCCGGCGCCGCCCAGGGGCAGATCAAGAAGGAGCTCGCCCAGGGCGAGCAGTCCCTGGAGCACGCCCTGGACAAGCTGGACGCGGCCATCGCCGCCAGTTCGGCGCCCGCGGCCCAGTAGCGGCGGACCTTCCGGGACCGAGGGCCGGCCGGAGCGCGATACCGCGCTCCGGCCGGCTTTTCGATGCCATCATGGATCCCGGGGAGATGATCCGTGCGCGTGCTGCTTCGATTCCTGTTTTCCGCGGTGGGCCTGTTGGTAGCCTCGGTCCTGGTGCCGGGCATCCGGCACGGGGCGTTCCTGGACCTGGTGGCGGTGGCGGTGCTGCTGGGCGCCCTGAACGCCACCCTGGGCATGCTGCTGAAGTTCATCGCCCTGGTGCCGTTGGCCTGCAGCTTCGGCTGTCTGAGCCTGTTCATCAACGGCCTGGTGTTCTGGTTTGCCGGCTGGCTGGCCGCGACCCTGGGACTGGGATTCCGGGTGTCGGGCTTCTGGTCCGGCGTGTTCGGCGCCCTGGTCTCAAGCGCGGTGGCCACCCTGCTGGAAGCCATCCTCATCGGCCGCGAGGCCAGGCTGCCGCCCGATGGCCCCCGGCGGATCCGTCAGGTCAACTAGTTACTTGGTCAAGCTCCACCGGGGAAACCATGACGCTTCCGCCCGTACCCGAAACCATCAATTTCGCCACCCTCGAACTGCTGCCGCTGGGGGTGATCGTGGTCAACGACCAGGGCACCATCCTGTTCTACAACCAGAGGGAAGAGCAGATCTCCGGACTCCAGCGGGAGGCGGTGGTGGGCCGGAACTTCTTCCTGGAGGTGGCCCCCTGCACTGCGGTGCAGGGTTTCCACGGGCAGTTCCTGGCGATCATGGCGCAGGGTGAGGGGAACGTGGAATTCGATTTCACCTTTCCCTTCACGCTGGAGCCCCGGCAGGTGCGGATCAACCTGCACCCCTTCCGCAAGGACCTGGAAAGCCTGTGCATCATCTTCGTCGCGGACATCACCGAGCGGGAACGGTTGCGCGAGACCATCCTGCAGACCCAGCGGTTCAGCGAACTCGGGGAAGTGGCCGCCAAGGTGGCCCACAACTTCAACAACCTGCTCGCGGTGATCCAGATGAGTTCAGAACTCGCCCTGGACGCGGGCGCTCCGGAGGTCCGCAAGCATCTGGAGCGGGTGCTCGAGGCGGTCCGGGACGGGGCGGCCCTGGTGGGCCGGTTCCGCGGCATCGCCCAGTCCGGGGTCGCCCCGGCCGCGGACAGGCTGGACCTGAACGCCCTGGTGGCCACCACCGTGGACTTCGCCCGTCTGATCGCCGAGGCGGCCGCCAAAGAGTCTGGGCGGCGGGTGGAACTGCGCCTCAACCTCGCCCCGGGCAGGCTGATGGTGCTGGGAGACGGGACGGAACTGCGGGAAGCCCTGCTGAACCTCACGCGCAATGCCGTCGAGGCCATCCCCGCCCGGGGCACCGTCCGCATCCTCACCTCCTGCGCGGAGCGGAAGGTGGTGGTGGACATCCTCGATGACGGCACGGGCATGAGCGCCGAGGTCCAGCGGCGGATCTTCACCCCCATGTTCACCACCAAGGGCGACCGGGGGACCGGGCTGGGCCTCGCCAGCGCCCGCGCGTCCATCCGCCATCAGGGTGGCGCCATCGAGGTGCACTCCGCCCCGGGCAAGGGCAGTCATTTCCGCGTGATCCTCCCGGAGGCGCCTCCCGAGTGAGGCCCCGCTTCCGCTCGCCGTCCGGTTTTCAACCTGCGGGCGGGGGGGCCGAAGGGTCGGGGCGACACCTGGACGCTGGTCAAAGTGCCGGCAGGAGCGCCTTCCGCCTGGCCGCCAGGTACCTGTAACGCAAATATACCAGCGAGATCCATACGATCGCGGCGATGACAAAGGTGCTCAGGCTGGCTTCTTCATTGGCTCTCATCCCCAGGAACTGACCCAGACCGGTTCCAGCAAGCAGATCCTTGGCGCTGTTGGCCAAAACCGCCCCGAACAAGAGGCCGAAGCCGATCACGAGTCCGATCAACAAGGTAAGTCCCCTGTAAATGGCGTTTTTCTTGATGACAAGGGTTCTTTCATCCTGAGTGCTCACGGTATCTCCATCCTGAATGCAGTCAAACAAGATACACGGATTCACAATTCAATGAATTGCAAATCCGTGCTGACCTAAGTATAGATCCGTGAAATATTTGTGAGGGTTTTATTTTGTCCGCGGATTCGGCCATGGTTGGCATCGTTTAAATGATGTAATTTTAGGTAGTTGCCCGGGAAAACATGGGAAAAAACGCAATTAAAATATAATTATTAAATACAGAATTTCGGGCTCGAAATGCCCAGCTAGCATTTTGCCTGCAAGATCTTGGCTTGGATGGCCCGGGTGCCCCGCACGTAACCGGCTCGATCTGGACCGGTTCCCATCGCTGACAGGATTTCTGGAGCCCTGGGCTCCAGAAATCCTGTCAGCGAACTGCCGTACGATTGGGGGGACTTGAACGCTTACGATGTCTCTAGTCGGACAGGGCGAAGACCACCTTCTCGTTGCGGAAGCGGTCCTTGGCCAGGATCTTCACGGTGGCGCTGGTCCGGTCCTCGGACAGGGTCAGGCTGTAGTGCCGGTCCTTTTCCAGCGAGCCGGGGATCACGCTGACCTTGCCGATCTTCTGCAGCCCCGCGTCGGCGGCGCTGAGGGTGATGGTGTTCGCCGAACGCAGGTCCAGGGCCTTGGTGAAGGCCTCGTCGTTCCAGTTGACGCCGGCGCGGTCCTTGGCGAACACCGGCACGATGATGACGCCGGCCTTCTCCAGGCTCCTGCGCTCGCCCACCAGGTAGTGCACCGCGTTCAGGCGGGCCTTCTGGGCCTCGTTAGTGGCGGCCAGGCCTTCCATGTCCTTGATCAGGGAAGCCTTCTCCGTGCGCAAGCCGTCGATCTCGGCCGTGATCCGGCTCTTTTCGGCGTTCAGGGCGGCCACGTCCTCCTCCAGCTGCCGGCTCTTGTCCACGGCCGTGTCGCGCTCGCCCTCGACCTTGGCCTTCTCGTCGGCCTGCAGCCGGGTGGGGCTGATGCCGGCCCGGCCCTGGGACACCCAGGAGCCATAGACGCCGTGGCTGTAGAAGTGGTAGACCTCGAAACCCGGCGCCAGCTTGTCCATGAGCAGGACCCGGCTGACCAGGTCCCGGGCCTTGGCCTCGGGCACGCCCTTGCGCCGGAGGAAGCGCATGGCCATGCCGTAGTGGCTGTCGTTGGCCTTGGCCACGTCCGGCCTGGGCAGCACGGCCCGCAGCTGGCCGATCTGCTGGTTGAGGCCCTTGATCTCCTTGTCCTTGTCCAGGACGTCCTGGAGCAGGGCCTGGTACGAGCTGTTCTTTTCGGCCTTGATGCGCGCCTCCAGGGCCGCCTTCTGCTCCTCGGTGAGCTGCAGGGTGGCGGCGTCCGGACGAACGTCATTGACCCCCGCCGCCTGCAGCTTGCGGGTCTGCTCCTGCCCGGCGGCGCCGGCCTGCTGGCTGAGCTTGTCCAGCTCGGCGGCCTTCTGGGAAAGATCCTTGATCTCCCGGGTCTCCCGGTCCCCGCCCTCCCTGCGGCAGCCCGGGGCCAACGCGAGCCCCGTCAGGGCCAGGGTGCACATGCAGGAACGAAGAAGGCGACGGACATTCATGGGCGGCTCCGGGGCAGGAGGCGCAGGCCTCCCGTGCAGCCTTTTCACCATAGCGGTCCCGAAGGGAAACTGGCAAGTGCGGCGCGGAACCCTATTCTGCTAAGGTGAGGCTCGACAATGCGGGCTCCATCTGGTCTGTTAATATCCTCGACAAGGACGGTGCAATGGCAGCAGACGACAAGACCCTCTTCACTTCCGAATCCGTGACCGAAGGCCACCCGGACAAGATCGCCGACCAGATCTCCGATGCGGTCCTGGACGCGGCGCTGACCGGCGATCCCAAAAGCCGGGTCGCCTGCGAGACGCTGGTCACCACCGGGCTGATCCTGGTGGCCGGCGAGGTCACCACCGACTGCTACATCCCGGTGGCCCAGCTGGCCCGGGACACGGTACGGGACATCGGCTACGACAGCAGCGTCAAGGGGTTCGACTGCAACACCTGTGCGGTCGTGGTCACCCTCGACCAGCAGAGCCCGGATATCGCCATGGGCGTGAACACCGGCGGAGCCGGGGACCAGGGGCTGATGTTCGGCTATGCCACGGTCGAAACGCCCGAGCTCATGCCCGCGCCGCTGCACTTCGCCCATGCCCTCACCCGGCGCCTGGCCGAGGTGCGCAAGAGCGGCCAGATCGACTGGCTGCGGCCCGACGGCAAGTCCCAGGTCACGGTGGAGTTCGACGGCGAGAAGGTGGCCCGGATCCACACCGTGGTGATCTCCACCCAGCACGCGGAATCGGCCGGGAACAGCGAGATCCGGGAGCGGATCCTGCGCGAGGTGATCGAGGCCGCCCTGCCCGCCCAGTACCTGGACGCGAATACCATCTACCACGTGAACCCCACCGGCCGCTTCGTCATCGGCGGGCCCATGGGCGACACCGGGCTGACCGGGCGCAAGATCATCGTGGATTCCTATGGCGGCAGCGGCCATCACGGCGGCGGCGCCTTCTCCGGCAAGGATCCCTCCAAGGTGGACCGCTCCGCGGCCTACATGGGCCGCTACATCGCCAAGAACATCGTGGCCGCGGGCCTGGCGCGCAAGTGCGAAATCCAGCTGGCCTATGCGATCGGCGTGGCGGAGCCGGTGTCCATCGCGGTGGACACCTTCCACACCGGCGCGGTGTCCGACGCGGAGATCGTCAAGGCGGTGCGCACCGTGTTCAGCTGCACCCCCAAGGCCATGATCGAGGCCCTGGACCTGCGCCGGCCCATCTACCGGCCCACCGCCGCCTACGGCCACTTCGGCCGGGACGGCTTCAGCTGGGAGCGCACCGACCAGGTGGACGCCCTCAAGGCCGCCCTGCGCTAGATTCGGGTCCCCGACGTGGGTCCCGTTCGCACCGGCAGTTCGCTACGCGAACAGCCGGTGCGACCCTGATGAAAGTCTGGGACCCGTACGCTGGCTAGGCGGTGGTGTTGATGTTGCTGCCCACGGCCGGGTTGGCCGCGGCGGCCAGGTCGTCGGCGGAGCGCAGGTGGTGGGCATTCTGGGCCTGGGGCACCACGGCGTCCGAAGCGGCCTTCTGGTTCTGCATGGCCTGCTGCGCGGCCTGGGCCTGCTGGGCCTGCTGCACCTGCTGGACCACCTGGCTCCCGCCCTGGACCGTGTCAATGGCTGCCATGCATCCTCCCCTGGATCGTCCTCGAGACCCCACAGTCTGCCTATCGGCCGGAGCGGGGCCGGGCTTGAGCGCCGGGCCGCGGAAAAATTCACCCCCGCGCGGCGCCTGTGGCGTTTGATGAAGCCGGCATCCCGGAGGTGGACACCCAAATGCCGGTCACCCTCCGGCGAAGCCATCCGTTCTGTTGGATCGCGGTCAGCGATCCAACAGAACGAACCAGGGCGAAATGCGGGGACCCGGACCTCTACTCGGCCGGCGTCGCGACGGACTTGATGCCCCAGGCGTAGGCCTCCTCGTTCAGGGGGATGAGCGCGCACTTGTCCTTGAGCATCTGCCGCACCGCGGCGACCAGGGGCTCCCGGGGGAACAGGCCGGTGGCGGCCTGCAGCGCGCCCAGGGCGACGATGTTCTTGACCAGGACCTTGCCCAGGTCGGCGGCGATCCCGGTGAAGGGCACCGGCACCACCCGGATGGAGGGATCCAGGCGCGGCAGCTCCTTGATCACCGAGCTGTCGTAGATGACCGTGCCGCCGGGCTTCACGGTGGGGCCGAACTTGGCCAGGCTGGGCGCGTTGAAGGCGATGAGGATGTCCGGGTTCGGGCTGGCGGGGTTGAGCACCTCGGTCTTGGCCACGTGCACGTCCGCATAGCTCGTGCCGCCGCGGCTTTCGGGGCCGTAGCTGGGGATGTGGGTGGCGTCGAAACCCTCGTTGATGGCGGTCTTGGCGATGAGCATCGCCGCGGTCTGGGCGCCGTCGCCGCCGGAACCGGCCAGCTTCAGGGAGATGTCGGTGGGGTGGATGTGGACCGGGAAGGGCACGCTGGCGTGTTCCGCCACCTGGGTGGAGGCGCCCACGGCCTTCAGGATCCGGGCCGGGTCCATGGTGGGTGCGGCCCGGATCCACCAGGGCTCCGGGTGCACGTCCTTCTTCACGCCCAGGGGGAAGATGGGGACCATCTGCTCCTTGACCCAGGTCTCGGCCTCCTCGGGGGTGAGCTTCAGGTGGGTGGGGCACTCGGAAAGCACTTCCACGAACGAGTAGCCCCGGTTCTCCACCTGGTTCTGGACCGCCTTGCGGATGGCCTGCTTGGCCAGGCGCCGGTGCTTGGCGTCGAACAGGGCGACCCGGTCCACATAGATCGGACCGTCCAGGGCGGCGATCAGTTCGGCCACGCGCATGGGCATGCCGTTGAACAGGCTGCGGCCGTCGGGGGTGGTGGCGGTCTGCTGGCCCATGAGGGTGGTGGGCGCCATCTGGCCGCCGGTCATGCCATAGATGGCGTTGTTGATGAAGATGACCGTGATGGGGGCGCCCAGCTGGGCGGTGGAGAGGGTCTCCGCCAGGCCGATGGAGGCCAGATCGCCGTCGCCCTGGTAGCTGATGACCGTGGCCTCGGGGTTGGAGAACTTGTGGCCCAGGGCCACCGCCGGGGCGCGGCCGTGGGCGGACTGGGTGTTGCCCACGTCGAAGTAGTAGTAGGCGAACACGCCGCAGCCCACCGGCGAGACCAGCACGGTGCTGTCCTGGATGCCCAGTTCCTCGATGGCTTCGGCCAGGTACTTGTGGGCCAGGCCGTGGCCGCAGCCCGGGCAGTAGTGGGTGGAGTTGCCCTTGAGGCCCTGGCCGCCGCTGTGCCGTTCGAATTTGTCATAGAAGACGGACATTAGCGGACCTCCTGGGCCAGGGACGCCTGGATATGGGCCACCACTTCGCTCTGCTGGGGGAGCACGCCCCCGAAATGGCGAATGGAGGAGAGGGGGGGCATGGATTGACAGCCGGCCTTGCTGACGGCGAGGCGGAGCTCATCCTCCAGCTGCCCGTTGCTGGCCTCCACCATGACGATCTGCCGCACGTGCGGCAGCTCCTGGAGCAGCTGGCGGACCGGGAAGGGCCACACCGTGATGGGGCGGAACAGGCCGGCCCGGATGCCCAGGCCGCGCAGATCCTGCACGGCGCCCTTGGCGGCGCGGGCCGGGGTGTTGGCGGCGACGATCAGCACCTCGGCGTCGTCGGTCATGAAGGTCTCGCAGCGGCTTTCGTGCTCGGCGATCTGCCGGTACTTGTCGTTCAGGTGGATGTTGTGGTCTTCCAGGTCGCTTTCGCTCAGGCAGATGGAGCTGATCAGGTTGCGCCGGTGGGCGGCGTCGCCGGTCACGGCCCAGGCCGGGACGCCCGGCTCGATCATGGCGTCCGGCAGCTGCACCTTGCCGGTCATCTGGCCCAGGTAGCCGTCGCCCAGCAGCAGCACCGGGTTGCGGTACTTGAAGGTGAGCTCGAAGGCCAGCATGGTCAGGTCCAGCATCTCCTGCGGGGTGCTGGGCATGAGGGTGATGGCGTGGGTGTTGCCGTGGCCCAGGCCGCGACAGGCCAGCTTCACGTCGGCCTGTTCCGGGCCGATGTTGCCCAGGCCGGGGCCGCCGCGCATGACGTTGACGAATACCCCCGGCAGCTCGGCGCCGATCATGTAGGAGATGCCCTCCAGCATCAGGCTGAGGCCCGGCGAGGAGGTGAAGGTCATGCAGGCCTTGCCGGCGCCGCCCGCTCCGTACATGTGGTTCACCGCGGCCACTTCGGAGACCGCCTGGAGGAAGGTGCCGTCCAGCTTGGGCAGCAGCTTGGCCATGAGCTCGGCGCCTTCGGTGGACGGGGTGATGGGGTAGCCGAACACGTGCCGGCAGCCGGCGAGGAGGGCGCCGATGGCGCTGGCATAGTTGCCCTTGATCACCAGGGGCTCGGTGCGGGGCAGGGGCACCCGGCGGCTGGGCACGTCCTCGGCCACGGGCGCGGTGGACACCTTGGCGCCGAACAGCTTGGCCGGGTCCTGCAGCTCGAAGTCGGGATTCGCCGGGGTGTCGCGGAGGCCGTACGGCTCCGGGCAAGCGTCCATGCACAGCCCGCAGGCGCTGCAGTGCTCCAGGTCCAGCACCACGGGCACCAGGCCGGTGGCGGCGTTGATGTCCACCCCCAGGGTGATGCAGCCCTTGGCACATGCACTGATGCAGCGTCCGCAGCCCTTGCAGAAATCCGGGAGAAGGAACGGTTTGGGTCTTTCTTTTAGCTGAGCCATCTACACGCTCCTCGAGCCTACCAGGCCACCATGGGTGCTAAACTTTGAGAAATCCTGTCTTCGCAGCAGTATTAGTTTCGCATCCAGTGCTGGGGGTCACAAGTGGGGGTAGGATGGCTCAGGAGTCTGCGTTTCCGTTGGTTCACCGCCCGTTCCTTCCCGAAATCCCCGACCAGGAGATACCGCTTTGATCCATGGGCTAGGTACGGACCTCTGTCCCGCTTCCCGCTGGGAGCATCTGTTGGCGCGGTTCGGGGAAAAAGCGCCGCGCCGGGTGCTGCATCCGGACGAGGCGGACTATCTGCTGGGCGGCAATCGCCAGCGCCTTCCGGAACGGCTGGCCGGGCGTTGGGCCCTCCGCGAGGCCTTCGGCAAGGCCCTGGGCATCGGCCTGGACGGCTGGTCATGGAAACAGCTGCGCTACCGGGACGGCCGGCTTTGGGCCGAAGCGGAACTGGCCGATATGCTGGAGGCGAGGAAGATCGAACGGATCCATGCCAGCATCAGTCATGATTCAGGAATGGCTTTTGCGGTGGTGATCCTGGAGGGAAGTACGCATCATCTTTGATTAATGCCTCGGTCCCCCTTTGTCGATTCCGTTGCAAGGACGCCCCATGACCGGACCCCTCCCCAACCAGACCATGAGCATCCAGGACTTCCTGTCGATCCGCGAGTTCATCTATGGGCGCACGGGGATCTTCTTCAGCGAGTCGAAGCAGTATTTCCTGGAAAACCGGCTGAACCGGCGCCTCCAGGAGGTGGACATCGCCTCCTACCGGGACTACCTGGGCCTGCTGCAAAGCCAGCAGGGGAAGGAAGAACTCAAGCAGCTGTTCAACGAGATCACCACCAACGAGACGAGCTTCTGGCGCAACCCGCCGCAGATCGAGGCGTTCCAGCGGATCGTGCTGCCCGAGGCGGCCGCCCTGGCCCGGGCCCGGGGGGCCAGCCGGCTGCGGCTGTGGTCCGCGGCCTGCTCTTCGGGCGAGGAACCCTTCACCCTGGCCATGATCTGCGTGGAGGGCCGGGAGCTGCTGCGGGGCCTGACGGTGGAGATCCTGGCCACGGACATCAGCGAGAAGGTGCTGGCCCAGGCCCGGGAGGGGCTGTACGGCAGCTACACCCTGCGCAACCTGACCCCGGCCCAGGTGCAGGCGCACTTCGAACCGGCGGGCGCCGACACCTTCCAGGTCCGGCCCGAGCTCAAGCAGCTGGTGACTTTCAAGAACTTCAACCTGGTGGACTACGCCAGCTACCGGACCCTGGGCAGCTTCGACGTGATCTTCTGCCGGAACGTCCTGATCTATTTCGATGACGCGGTGAAGGCCAAAGTGATCAAGGGCTTCCACGAGACCCTGGCGCCCAAGTCGTTTTTGCTTGTGGGGCACTCCGAGTCCATCCACTCTTTCAACGTCGGGTTCGACCTCATGCACTTCAGCAAGGCCATGGGGTACCGCAAGCGGGACCAGGCCTAGGAGGAACGCCCATATGCCGATCACACCCCAGGAACTCATCGCGAACCTCGGCGACCTGCCGCCGCTGCCGCAGGTGGCTGCCCAGGTGCTCAGGCTCGCGGCGGATCCTGATTCGACCACCTCGGAGCTGCAGCGGGTGATCGCCACCGACCAGGCGCTGTCCGCCCAGATCCTCAAGATCGCCAACTCCGCCATGTTCGGCATGGTGCGGGAGGTGAAGACGCTCACCCAGGCGATCATGACCCTGGGCTTTTCCACCATCAAGAGCATCGCCATCGCCTCCAGCGCGCGGAACCTGTACTCCCGGGGTGGCACCGGGCTGCAGGAACGGCTGCTGTGGGAGCACGCGCTGATCACCGCCCTGGCCGCCAGGGCCTACGGTCAGGCCTTCCGCAGCCCCCGGACCGAGGAGGCCTTCCTGGCCGGGCTGCTGCACGATATCGGCAAGTCCGTGATGGGCATCAAGTTCCCCGAGCGCTACGGGGCCCTGGTGCGCAGCATCTACAACGAAGGCACCGACGGCCTGGAGGCCGAGCTGGAGCTGTTCGGCTTCGACCACGCCATGGTGGGCGAAGCCCTGCTGCTGGCCTGGAACCTGCCCCGGGGCCTGGCCAGCACGGTCCGCTGGCACCACGACCCGGCCCACGCCCCGGCCGACGATCTGGCCCTCACCGCCTTCGTGGCCCTGGGCAACCAGATGGCCATGGAACGCAACGCCGGCATCGGCCAGGCCGAATCGCTCGCGGGAGCCACCCAGCAGGCCCTGGCCATCCTGAACCTGTCCCTCGAGACCCTCGAGGCGTACCGGCTGCAGGTGGTCGAAGCGCTGGAATCCGACAAAGACCTGATCCGGGACTTCTGACCATGATCACTGCCGAGCTCGTACGCCAGAGGGTGCGAAACCTTCCCAGCCTGCCCACCTCCGTCCTGGCGCTGGGCCGTGCGGTCGCTGATGACCGCTGCACCGTGGACCGCATCATGGGCATCCTGGCCCAGGACATGGCCCTGTCGGCGGCGCTGCTGCGCCTGGCCAACTCGGTCATGTACGTGCGCGACGACCGGGTCATGGATCTGCGCAGCGCGGTCATGCGCCTGGGCTTCGACGCCATCTTCAGCCTGGGCCAGTCGGCCGCCATCATCCGCACCATCCGCGGCGGCAGCCACCTGGATCTCCTGGCCCTGTGGCAGCATTCCGTGGCCGTGGGCATGGTGGCCAAGGGCATCTGCGCCCTGGCCGGCCAGGGCCAGCACCAGGATGCAGCGTACCTGACCGGCCTGCTGCACGACATCGGCAAGGTCGCCCTGGACCAGTGCTTCTCCGACGACTACGGCCCGGTGGTGGACGCGGTGGCGGCCGGCGCGGTGAGCCTGGAGGCGGAGCGCGCCATCCTGGGCATCACCCACGCGGAGGTGGGCGCCATGGTGGCCGAGCAGTGGAACTTCCCGGAGCCCCTGGGCCACGCCATCCGCGACCATCACGCGGCCGCTCCCACCGATTTCCTCACGGGCGTCATCCAGCTGTCCGATCTGCTGGTCCGGACCCGCATCCCCAACTGCCCCGCCGACGAGAATCTGGCCTTCGTGCTCGAAGAGGAACCGGCCTTCCGCACGGTCTTCGCCGGGACCCCGGGGCAGGATCTGGACGAGGAGCGGTTGACCTTCGGCATCGACGACGAACTGGATCACGCCATCGCCTTCGTCAAACTCGTTTTCCAGGACTGACTCATGGATCCCATTCGCGTACTTGTCGTGGACGACAGCCCCTTCATGAGGAAGGCATTGGAGCGGATGCTCCAGGCTCCGGATATCGAAGTGGTGGGCTCCGCCCGCGACGGCCTGGACGCCCTGGAGAAGATCCGCAGCCTCAATCCCGACATCGTCACCCTGGACGTGGAGATGCCCCGGCTGGATGGCCTGGGCTGCCTCAAGCGGATCATGGCGGAGATGCCCCGGGCGGTGCTGATGGTGTCCAGCGTCACCCAGGAAGGGGCCCAGGCCACCCTGGAGGCCCTGGCCCTGGGCGCCCTGGACTTCATTTCCAAGGAGACCAGCCTGGCCAGCACCAGCATCCTGCAGATCCAGCAGGATCTCCAGGACAAGGTCCGGAAACTGGCCCGCAGCCCCCGGTTCCGCGCCAAGCGGCCGGCGCCGCCGGCGGTTCCGGCCGGCACCGGACTGCCCAGCTCGGCGCCGGTGCCGCTGCCCAGCCCGCTGCCCCAGGCCGTGGCCCGGGTGGGCGGGATCGGCGGGCCCCGGGCCGAGCTGCTGGCCATCGGCTGCTCCACCGGCGGTCCCAAGGCGCTGCAGGACCTGCTGCCGGGCCTGCCCAGGACCCTGCCGGTGCCCTGCCTGATCGTGCAGCACATGCCGGGCACCTTCACCAAGGCCTTCGCCGAACGTCTGAACGGCATCTGCCAGGTGGAGGTGAAGGAGGCCACCCATCTGGAGACCGCCCTGCCGGGCTGCGTCTACATCGCCCCGGGCGGGCTGCACATGCTCTATCGGCAGCGGGGCTCGACCGGCGTCATCGAGCTGAGCGCCGAACCCGCCGCGAGCCTGCACCGGCCCAGCGTGGACGTGCTGTTCCAGAGCATCGCCGACAACTGCACCCGCCAGGTGCTGGCCATGATCCTCACCGGCATGGGCTCCGACGGGACCCGCGGCATGGTGTCGCTCAAGGCCAAGGGCGCCCACACCCTGGCCGAGGCCGAGGAGTCCTGCATCGTCTACGGCATGCCCCGGGCCGCCTTCGAGCGTGGCTGCGTGGACCAGGTGGCGCCGCTTCCGGACATGGCCGGGATCCTCCGCCGGCACTTCCAGATCTGAACCCCCAGGCGCCGGCTCCCCGGCGCCTGGGCCGCCCCCATGGACCCCATTGCCAGCGCCCTCGTCTCCCTGATCAACGCCGTCCAGGGCGCGGCCCAGGCCGACGCCTCCGGAGCCACGGCCGCGCCGGTGGCCGCGCTGATCGCCCTGCTGGGCCAGGAGGTGAGCCTTCAGTACCTGGGCCCGGGCGCCGATGGCGGGCTGCTGCTGCAGCTGCCCTCCGGCCAGACCGTGACCGCCCAGGGCCAGCTGCCGTACGCGGACGGCACCCAGCTGCTGGTGCGGGTCCTGCCCGGCAGCGGCGCCGATGCCCCGGTCCGGCTGCAGACCCTGCAGGCCCTGCCGCCGGCCACCCCGGCCATCCTGCAGCCGCTCTACCAGGGAGAGGCGGCCGGCCTGCAGGCCCGGCTGCAGCAGCCGGATCCGCCGGCGGAGCTGGCGCCCCTGGTGGATCTGTTCCGCCTGCTGGGCGGCGGCCCGGCCCAGGGGCAGACCCTGCCGGACCCGGAGCAGATCCAGAGCGCCCTGGACACCCTTCCGGCGGCCGCCCAGGCCAACCTGCAGAACGTCCTCGCTGCGGGCCAGGTCGCGGGGGCGGGGCAGACCCAGGGCGGTGGCCCGTCCCTGGCCGCATCCCTGGCGGCATGGCTGGCTTCCTCCCCCGGGATCGTCGCGGGTGCGGCCACGGCGTCGGCCAGGCCGGGTGAGCTAGCGACCGGCCAGGACCCGGTGCAGCGGCTGCAGGCGGCGCTCGATGCCCAGGATGCCCAGGATGCCCTCGATGCCCAGTCTGCCCAGTCTGCCCAGTCGGACCGGACCGCCCCGGCGGGCCCATCCAGCCAGGCCGGGCCGCCCGCCCTGGCCCAGCCGGCCGCGGACCCCGGGGCCGCCGCCACCCTGATCCCCTGGCTTCGGCGGCTGCTGGCGGAAGCCCAGCGGCCGGCCGAATCCATGGACGGCCATCCGCTCCAGGCCCTGCAGACCCTGATCGGCGCCCGTGGCGGCCCCCCGGCTGCGGTCCCGGAAACCTGGGAGACCTGGATCCGGGGGGCCGTGCACAGTCTGTCCAACCCGGCCACCGCGCCCGCGGGGGCCGCCTTCCACGCCGCCCAGGCCATGGAGGGCACGGCCTTCTACGAGGTACCGCTGCCATGGGCCCCCGACCGGCCCCTGCAGATCTGGCTGGAGGCGGACCGGGAGCCGGCCCCGGGCCGGGCCCCGGGCGATATCCGCCGGGTGCTGCTGGGGCTGTCCTTCACCCGCCTGGGCGAGACCCGGCTGGGCATCGCCCAGGGCGAGGGGGCGCTGCAGGTGCGGGTGTGGACCGAGCATCCGGAACTGCTGGACCCCGCCGCCCGGGCGCAGGTGGAAGCGGACCTGAACGGGCTGGGCGCCCGGCTGGACCTGAAGTTCCTGCCGCTGGAATCGGGACCCGGCGGCACCATCCCGACCCTGCGCGGGCAGATCACCGGGACGACCCTGCAGGCCATGGGGTGATCGGGGTGATGGGGGTGATGGGGGTGATCCCGGCCCCGACGGCCAGGTCGGCCAGGTAGCGGTGCAGATACGCCTCGTCCAGGTGGGGGATGCCGGGTTCGCCCCCCGGGTGGCGCAGGGCCACCGCCCGGCTGAAGCGCCGGCCATCCACCCGCGCCTCGGGCCCCGCCGGGAGGGGACGGGCCCACAGCTCCAGGATCGGCAGCGCCGAGCGCTGGCGCAGGGGCGCGGGCAGGGCCTGCAGCCGGTCCCTGAAGGCGGACAGCCAGGTGGCGTGATCGGCGATCCGCTCCAGGGGGTAGCCGGCCGAGGCCACCCAATCCATGAACGTGTCCAGGGAAACCCGGTCGCGTCGGTGCGGGTTGCTCACCTGGTAGGTGGCGCCGCCGGTGCGGTCGGCGCTGGACAGGGCCACCAGCGCCGCGGCGACGAAGTCCACCGGCAGTCCGTCGAAATGCGGGTGGCCGCCGGCGGCGTAGAAGCTGTGCGGCGCCAGGCCGGTGGCGAGCACGCTGGTCAGCAGCCGGGAGAGCAGGTCCGGGGCGTTGAACTGGCCGCGCTCGTGGCGGTGGGGCAGGATCAGGCCGCAGCGGAACACCCGCACCGGCGCCCGGAAGCGGGCGTGCAGTTCCCGCAGCAGCAGCTCCCCGGCCCACTTGCTGGCGGCATAGCCGTGGGCATAGCCGCCTTCCGCCGGCCATACCGGATGAAGGGCTTCCACCCCTTCCGTTTCCAGGGTCCGGCCCGGGTCCCGGGCGCCGGCCAGCACCCCCAGACTGGACACGAAGTCGAACCGCTTGCGGCGGTCGCGCAGGGCCAGCCGGACCAGCTGCGCGGTGCCCTGCACATTGGGCGCGAACAGCTGTTCGTAGCTGTAGGCGTGGTTCACCAGGGCGCCGGCGTGGACGATGAGATCCACTTCGGCGGCCAACCGGTCATATCCGCCGGCCGGCAGCCCCAGTCCGGGCGCGGCCAGATCCCCGGGCAAAGCCACCAGGTGGTCCGGCGCCAGGGCCGCGAAACGCAGGGCCAGGGGCGGGTGGTCCGCGAAGGCTTCCCGCAGCCGGGCCGCCGCGGCGGGGGCGTCCACCGCCCGCACCAGGGCCAGGACCCGGCCGCCCACCCGGGCCATCTGCTCCATCCAGGCCAGGCACAGCAGGTGGCCCAGGAACCCGCTGGCGCCGGTGAGCAGCACGGTGCGCACGGGCGCCAGCGGCCGGGCCGCCACCATCCTCGCCTCGGCCAGATCCGCGGCCCCCAGCCAGCGGTCCAGGCTCATGTCCTCGGCCGCCAGTACGGCGGGCGTCGGCCCGTGCAGGGCCGCGAAACCGGGCAGTTCGGTGGAACCGGGCGGGCCGGCGGCCCCGGCCGGGGCGGCGGGACCGGGCTGGGAGGGGTGGGCCTCCCGGTCCAGGCGTGTCTCCCGGTCCAGGCGTGTCTGAAGTTCCGGGACCAGGGCCGCCAGCGGCCGCCCCGGATCCAGGATGGCCGCCGCCGGCACCGGAAGGCCGCAGGCCTCCTCCAGCAGCAGGGCCAGCGACAGCGCGCCGACCGAATCGCCGCCCAGCGCCCGGAAGCTGCCGGCGGCCAGATCCAGGTCCGGCGCCCCCAGGACGCTCGCGGCCGCCCGGCGCACCCGCTCCGCCAAGGGCAGACCGGGGTCCGCTCCGGCAGGCGCCAGGACCGCCTGCTGGCGTTCTTCCAGCTGTCGGTACAGGTCCGCCAGCCGCTCCCCGTAGCGGGCCTGGAGCCGGGTCCGCGCCGGCTTGCCGATGCCAGTGAGCAGGCCGTTTTCCCGGGTCCAGGGGACGGACTCCACCAGGAAGTCCCGGGGCACCTCGAAGGACCGCAGCCGGGCCTCGCCGGCCACCCGGCCCAGTTCCTGGCGCAGTACCTGCCGGACCGCATCGGGGGTGTCCGGCAGGCCCGCGGCCCGCAGGCGTGCGGCCAGGGCGGGCCGGTGCGGCACCAGCACGGCCAGGGGGTAGGCGTAGCGGCTGTCGGCGTACAGGTAGATCTGCTCCAGGCAGGGGCTGGCTTCGCTGAACAGGCTCTCCAGGCGCCACAGGGTGATGAACTCGCCCTGGGCCAGCTTCAGCACGTTGGAGCGGCGATCCACCCAGTGCAGCCGGTCCGGGCCCCGGTCCTCGACGATATCGCCGGTGCGCAGGAAGCCGGACGGGTCGAACAGCCGCTGGGTGGCCTCGGGGGCGTGGAAGTAGCCGGGCACGCACTGGCGGGTCCGGACCAGCAGTTCGCCCCGGGGATAGGGCTGGTCATCCAGCCGGTAGCCCAGTTCCGGCACCGCCTCCAGCCGGTAGTCCAGGACCTGGGGCCGGCATACGATCCCATCCAGGGTGTACAGTCCTGCCTCGGTGGACCCGTAGGCCTCGAAGACCGGCACCTGGAACTGCTCGGCCAGGAAGGATGAAAGCTCCGGCGGGGTGGGCGCCGAGCCGATGAGCAGCGCTGTCAGGCGGTCGCCCAGGAAACCGGGGCCCGGGCCGGCCGTGCGGAAGGCCCGGTGGACCATCTGGGCGATGCGGGGCACCAGGATCAGGAAGGTGGGGCGGACCTGGCGGATGTCCTCGAACAGGGTGGACAGATCGCTGGCCAGGGTGAAGTGGGTGACCCCGCCCAGGACCAGGGTGCGCAGCAGGCTGTGCAGGCCCAGGGTGTGGCTGAGGGGATAGAAGCTGAGCCCGATGCTGGGGAAGCGGCGGAACGGGGCCAGCGGGCCGGTGTGCCAGTGGGAGCGCCACAGGCGCTGGGGGAACATGGCGCACTTGGGCCAGCCGGTGCTGCCCGAGGTGCACAGGAGGGTGGCCAGGGGATCGGTGCCGGGCTCCGGCAGGAACGGGTCCAGGGGGAGCGGCTCGCCGGGCCTGGGCTGCGCGCCGGCGCGGCCCTGGCAGGCCAGTTCGGCCACCGTCAGCAGGGGCAGGGCGGTGGCCGCCCGGGCCCGGGCGAGCGCCGCCTCGCCGCGCAGATCCATGGCCACCACGCTGCGCACCGTGGGGCAGGCCGCCAGTTCCGCCAGCACGGCGGGCAGGTGCTCCACCGCACAGATGACGCAGGTCAGATCGGCCTCCTGGACCAGGTGCCGGAGCTCCCCGGCGGCCAGGTCCGGCTGCAGCATGAGCGAGACGGCGCCGGCATAGAGACAGGCCAAATGCGCCACCACCTGGTCGATGCTGCCAAAGCCGCAGATGCCCACCGTGGCGCCGGGCCGGAGCCCGGTTTCCGGACAGCGGACCAGGCCCGTGGCCAGGTCCACGGTGCGCTGCCATAGGGCCCGGTAGCTTAGGGTCCGGAACGCCGGCAGGAACCGCACCCTCCGGGCTCCGGGCAGGCCATCCAGCACGAAGGCCCGCTCCCCCAGGGCCGGGCGCAGGGCGTAGGCCTCGCAGGCCCGGGCCAGCACCTGGATGGCGGCCAGCCGCTCATCGTCCAGGGTCTCCAGCACTGCGTCCAGGGGCGCGGACTCGGCCAGCCCGGGGTCGATGCGCAGGGCCGGCCGCAGCCGGGCCAGGGCCACCTCGAACAGGCGGGCGTTGGTTTCGGCGTCGACGGAAGGAATGGACAGGATCGGGCTGGGCATGGGCGCTGCCTTGAAAAAAATCGAAAAGGATTGACATTCGAATAAGATGTTGGAAACAACATTAACGGGGCAAGGCTAGGTCGAAAAGGAACCCTCGTCAAGGTCCGAGCGGCCGATTGATGATTAATAGTTATTTGTAATGATTGTTTTCACGCGCTAATAGGAACGAAATATAAACCTCGGTTGGGGCGCCAGGGGTTAGAATGGACTGTCCTCGTGGGGAGAGGTTCATGTCCAGTCCTGTCCGATCCAAGAACCGTTCCGGTGCCAGTGCCGTGAATATCCGGGAGATGTCGCTGTCGGACCTCCCCGCCATCTATGCCCTGGGGGAGCGCCTGTTTCCCGCGGACAAGTGGCCGGCGCTCTACCGCACCTGGGACGAGTACGAACTGGCCGTGCACTTCGCCTCGGACAGCGAGACCTGCCTGGTGGCGGACCTGGACGACACGGTGGTGGGCTTCGCCCTGGGCACCCTGCTGGAGAAGCGGGGCAGCGCCTGGACCTACGGCTACCTGCTGTGGCTGGGGGTGGACACGGAGGTGTCCCGCAAAGGCATCGCCGCACGCCTGTTTGAGCGCATGACCGATCTGTTCATCAAGCTGGGCGCGCGCATGATCATGGTCGACACCGACGCGGAGAACGAGCCGGCCCTGTCCTTCTTCCGCAGCCAGGGGTTCGGCCAGGAGACGCCGCACCTGTTCCTGTCCCGCAACCTCACCCACGATCCGGACTACCTGGAGCATCGCAAGCGGCCCCGGGCCGGCAGCAGCCGCCGCAAGCCGGCCACTCCCAGCCGGCCCAACTACGCCCCCGGGCAGCCCACCGATGATTGAACCGCGGGTCTGGGACAGCCTGGACCCGGCCCGGCTTCGGGCCCTGCTGGTGGACGCGGTGGGGATCTACAGTCCCTCGTACGCGGAGGGCCCGGTCACCCGGCTGTTCGCCGACCGCCTGGAGCAGGCCGGCCTGGCGGTGCAGTGGCAGCCGGTGGCCTCCGGGCCCGGCGCCGAGGTCCGGCACAACCTGCTGGTGCGGCTGGGGCCGCAGCCGCCCGCCATGCTCTGGGTGGGCCATGTGGACACCATCGAATGGACCCAGGCGATCGGCGCGGTCGAGACCGCCGGGGCTGCCGAGCTGCAGCACGCCTTCACCGGACCGCGGGTGGAGGGTGACCGGCTGCACGGGCTGGGCGCCGCCGACATGAAGGGCGGCTGCGCGGCCATGGTGGAGGCCGTCATCGCGCTGCACCGTTCCGGCCTGCCGCTGGCCCGGGGACTGTGCCTGGCCCTGGTGGTGGGGGAGGAGGAGTACGGCGACGGGGCGCTGGCGCTGATCGACGCGGTGCAGGCCCCGCTGGTGGTGGTGGGCGAGCCCACGGATCTGGTGGCGTGCACCGGGCACAACGGCTACCAGGAATTCCAGCTCACCGCCGGGGGCAGCCGGGCCCACGCCGCCATGCCCGAATTCGGCGCCAACGCCATCCATGCCATGCTGGCTTGGCTGCTGGCGGTGTTCGACGCGTTCCTGGAGCCCGGCCTGCTCCGGCAGGTGGTGGCCAACCCCCGGGAGATCCAGGGCGGAAGCAGCCTGTTCGCGGTGCCGGCGGCCTGTACCGCCATGCTCGATGTGCACTGGCGCCCGGGAGTGGATCCCGGGGCGGTGGCGGCGGCGGTGGAGCGGGCCCGGTTGGCGGCCCTGCGCGATCATCCGCTGTGCACCCTGGCGGCGGCGGTCACCTTCGCCTCCCAGGGCTTCCAGAACGCCCCGGAGGATCCCCGCCTGGCGCCCTTGTGGCAGGCGCTGCGGGTGGCCGGCCTGCCCGGGACGCCCGGAGTGTTCCGCTCCCATTCGGACGCGGCGGTGTTCCAGCGGGCCGGCGCCTTGGCCGTGGTGTGGGGTCCGGGCCGGCTGGAAATGGCGCACGCCCCCGAGGAGCAGGTGCTGATCTCCCAGGTGGAGCAGGCGGCCCGGGGGTATGCGGCCTTGGCCGAGGCGGCCCTGGGAGCGTGAGGGTCGGAAAGCATGACCCTGGTCATGAACCGGCTTCGGCTCGGCTGCGGAGGCTGCGCGCCGGTAAGGGATAGTAAACTAACGAATCGCTGAGGAGGCCGAGGTGCGCAGAGGTCGCGGAGCGCGGAACGTGGCGTGCCGGGGTCGGGTCGGAACCTGTCCAGGGAGTCAGGAACGGACGCTCCCGTCACCTATCCCCCTCAGCGTCCTCGGCGAACCTCTGCTACCTCAGTGATTAAATTAGTTTAGCCGCCAGCACCGACGCGCGTCCGCCTTTGCCGTCGCCAGCACTGACGCGCGCCCGCCTTTGCCGTCGCCAGCACCGACGCGCGCCCGCCTTTGCCATCGCCAGCACCGACGCGCGTCCGCCTTTGCCGTCGCCAGCACCGACGCGCGCCCGCCTTTGCCGTCGCCAGCACCGACGCACGCCCGCCTTTGCCGTCACCAGCACCGACGCGCGTCCGCCTTTGCCGTTGCCAGCACCGACGTGCGCCCGCCTTTGCCGCCCCCAGCCCCGGAGCGCCTAGGCCCCCGTGCCGACGTCTACTGCAGATGCGTGATGGCGTCGTCGATCTGGCCGGACACCACGTGGATGTCGTCGTTGACCTTGCCGATATCCTCGGTGAGCTTGCGGACGTTCTCCACCGACTTGGTCATGTGGTCGGCCACCACCGCGAAGCCGCGGCCGTGCACGCCCACCTTGGCCGCCTCGATGCTGGCGTTCAGGGCCAGCATCTGCATGGAGGACATGATGTGGTTGATCCGGCCCACCAGATTCTGGCTGCCTTCCAAACCGCTGGTCAGGCGGGTCTTGATGGCGGTGATCTCCTGGACCACGGCGCTGGAGGCCGCCGCCTTGGCCTGCTCCAGTTCCTGGATGAGGATCCAGGAGATGGCCGGCATCAGCTCGATCTGCTTGCCCTTGAGGAACTGCTGCAGGCGCTCCTTCACCGCGGCCGCCCCGGTCATCTCGAAGATCACCTCGCAGGGCACCTGGTCCAGGGCGGCGTCCAGGCTGGTGAAGACCGGGATGCCGGCCTGGGCGGCCACCTTGAAGCCGGCGGCCTCGGGGTCCTGGTCGACCATGAACACCACGCGGATCTTCTGGCTATGCAACAGGAATGCCAGCAGCCCGGAACCGCCGGTGCCGGCCCCGATGATGCCCGCCGTCTCGGATGCTGCGTCGTTCGCCGTCGCCATGGTCTACCTCAAGGAGTTCAAGCAATCACATGCTTTATCAGTAATACTAGTGAAGATCAACCCGTCGGGGGGGGGAAATACCTGCGGCCCGCCGATTTTAAAGTAACCTGAACGGGACCCCTGCGGTCCCCGTGTGCTTTGGACCGCCCCGCCCGACCCTGTTTGCTCAAGGACTTACATGCACCCCATTCTGTTCAGCCTCGGGAGCTTCCCCATCGGGACCTACGGCCTGCTGCTCACCGCCGGCTTCTTCCTGGCGCTGGTGCTGGCCCAGCGCCTGGGCCGGCAGCAGGGGCTGGCCCCGGAAGCCATCTCCGATCTGGCCATCACCCTGCTCCTGGCCGGGGTGGTGGGCTCCAAGCTGCTGATGATCCTGGTCGACCTGCTCAACGGCGTGAGTTTCCGCCAGGTGTTCGATCTGGGCTACCTGCGTGCGGGCGGAGCCATCCACGGGGGCATCATCGGCGCCCTGCTGGCGTTCTTCTGGCGGGTCCGGCGGCTGCGGCTGCCGTTCGCCAAGACCCTGGACTGCCTGACCCCGGCCCTGGCGCTGGGCCAGGCCGTCGGCAGGCTAGGCTGCTTTTCCGCCGGGTGCTGCTACGGCACCGCCTCCACGCTGCCCTGGGCGGTGACCTTCACCGATCCCAACGCCCAGCTGCTGTCCGGCACACCGCTGGCCGTGCCCCTGCATCCGGTGCAGCTCTACACCTTCCTGGCCAACCTGCTGGTCATGGGCATCCTGCTGCTCATGTGGCGGCACAGGCGCTATCCCGGGCAGTTGGCCGGCTGCTACTTCATCCTGGAAGGCCTGGGCCGGATGGTGACCGAGCACTGGCGCGGCGATCTGGACCGGGGCTTCCTGATGGGCGTGCCCTGGCTTTCCACCGGGAGGCTGACCAGCTCCCTGTTCATCCTGTTCGGCTGCGGGCTGCTGGTATGGTTCGCACGCGCCGGCCGGGCTGCAAAACCCACCGATCGACCCACTGAGGTGCATGCTTGAACGAGACCGTGACCCACTTCCTCCCCGATGGAGCGCCCCGGCTGGACCGGTTCCTGGCGGACAGCTATCCGCAGTTCGCCCGCTCCCGCTGGGACGCATGGGTACGGGCGGGCCAGGTGCGGGTGGACGGCCAGGTGGTGCTGAAGGCCGGCACCCGGATCCGGGCCGGCGCCACGGTGGCCACCGAGCTGCCCGAGCCCGCGCCACCGGCCATGCACCTGCTGCCCGAGGCCATCGACCTGCCCACCCTGTTCGAGGACAGCCATCTGTGGATCGTGGACAAGCCCGCGGGGATGGTGGTGCACCCCGGGCCGGGGCACCCCTCCGGCACGGTGCTGAACGCCCTGCTGGGGCGGCTGCACGCGCCCGTGGTGGAAGCCGGGACCCTGCCCGAAGAGGACGAGGACGAACTGCCGGCGCCCATCTGGCCGGGGCTGGTGCACCGGCTGGACCGCTACACCACCGGCTGCCTGGCCATGGCCAAGGACGTGGGCAGCCAGCAGTCTCTGCAGCTGCAGTTCAAGGAGCGCACCGTGGCCAAGCGCTACCTGGCCCTGGTGCGCATGAGCCGCAAGCTTCCGGAGGTGGGCTCGGTGCTGGTGGACCAGCCCATCGCCCGGCACCGGGTGGACCGCCTGAAGATGGCCGTGCAGGCCAATGGCCGCCCCTCCCAGACCCGGGTGAAGCTGCTGGCCCAGGCCTGCGGCCTGGCCCTGGTGGAATGCGAACTGCTCACCGGGCGCACCCACCAGATCCGGCTGCACCTGTCGCACCTGGGCGCGCCCATCCTCGGCGACCCGCTCTATGGCGGCGCCCCGTCCTGGCTGGACGCGGACCGGCGCACCTGCCCCGCTCCGCATCCGCTGCTGCACGCCTGGAAGCTATCCATCGATCATCCGGCGGACGGCAGGCGCCTGGATTTCGTGGCGCCCATCCCCGAGGCCTACCAGGCGATCCTGGGACGGCTGGGGATCGCGGTGCCGACCGCCTAGTCCCATCCGGGTCCCAACCTGGCGCCCGTAGGCCGGTAGGGTTCCTCGATCTCCGATCAAGGAACCCTACCGTTCGATGCCCTCACGAGCAGGGACCGTGTTCCCCTCATATCTCGTCTGACACGAGGGCCTTTCCTTGGGCCTGAATCGCTTGGTCACACTTTTTTATCGTACAGGCCAGCCTATACCCTGAACCGCCCACCCCCGATGCCTCACGCAGGTACAACACGGTCGTCGCATCCTGCTGTTTCCTTCGGCTCACGGCAGTCGCGCATGCGACTGACCGGGAGCGAACAGGGCGCCGGGTCGGGACATGGACGGCTATAGGTCTTCCAGGTCGTGGGGGGATTGGGCCTGGCGCTTCAGGCGCTCGATCTCGGCGCAGGCCGCGCGCAGGGCGGCCTCCGCCTGCCGGCGGCGCTGCGCCTCGCCGGTCAGCTCGGCCACGGCTCCGGCCAGCTCCCGGGTCCGCTCCGCCACCAGGTGGTCGATCTGCCGCCAGGAAGCCTCCAGCTCATGCTGGATCCGCTGCAGCTCCTCGTTCTGCATCTCCAGTTCGATCTTGTGCAGCTGCAGTTCCTGCACCAGCTTGCGGGCGTCCAGCCCACCCCTGAGGAGGTCGGACGAGCCGGCGTCCAGGGGGCTGAGGCCGTCCCGGGACCGGACGCCTGCGGGAGGGATGGGGAATGGGCTGGAGTCAGACATGGCCACCTCTCATTCGGGTGCTTGCAGGAGGCCTCCGGGCGTCATGGGGTCGCGGAGGATGCCCACGAACTGCTCCGGGGCCGAGAGGTAGGCGCTGAATTCCATGACCCCCGTCTCCAGCTTCAAGTATTCGGCAAAGACCACCGGTTCGCCAGTGGCCGGAAGCTCGGCCAGGACCCGGGCGCACAGCGCCCCCAGGGGCGGCAGCAGCCGGCTCAGCGGCAGGCCCAGGACCGGCTGGGTCCCGGCCCCTAGCTGGCGCAGGAAGGCGCGGTTGGCCTGCAGCACGCGACCATCC